>MDSY01125863.1_pt1 | contig 32951 bp, 46 predicted proteins | sample 811131 | NCBI WGS metagenome assembly MDSY01 (sample SAMN05326643, study PRJNA326480) | marine metagenome | isolation source: seawater | place: Atlantic Ocean: South West | collected 2010 | reverse complement strand
TTTAGAAAAAAAAACAGGATATTTTTATAAAGATGATGGTTCGTTGATTGAATATTACAACGGTTACATCGATTTAGATGATATGGAAACAGCACTTGAATACAGAAAAAGCGCAGTAGGTTTTGTTGTTAGTAGTCAAGTAAATACTGATACTTACAAATATAATTTTGAAACAGAAACAATAACGGAAATATAATGATGGATAAAATAATTGAAGCTGTAAAAAGCATAATATCACCAGAGCAAAGTTGGTCAGCTTTTGTAATGAAAATTACAAGTCTTATTGTTGTAGCAATAATTGGTTATATAGGCTTCCAACAATATACAACTTTAGATGAAGAAATAGATACTGAAATACCTATAGTAGAAGTTTACGAAAATGATCCTGAAAAACAAATAAAGGTAGAAGATCTTATTACAAAACTTATTAGGTCAAATAGAGATATTGAATCAGTTTGGTTATATGATTGGATTGATGCAAGAAACATTGTTCCTTTATATAACGAACCAAGGAACAGCACAGATCTATTACCTACGGGCTATTGGATGGAAGGTGATGAATATGTCATAGGCCATTTTGTTTTAAGTCAATGCACATCATTAGATAGAGATGTACCAAATACAGCTTGTCCTATTATGTCGTCAGAAGATGCCTGGGGTGTACTCTTGGTAACTTTTCAAGATGGTGTTACACCAGACTTAAAAACGACAAAAGCAACAGCAATGAAGATTTCAGAAATTTTGTATTTAATTAATCGATAAGGAGATAACCATGCAAAAATTATTACTAATATTATTAATACCTGCAATCATAGTTGGATGTGCAAGTTCAAGAATATTTATGAACGCAGACATTCCAAAAGATACTGAAGTTAATATAGAAATATCGACTAAGAAAAAGACTGATTAATGTACTTGTATAAAGCTTACTTGGTTAGAGTAGTCAATGGTGGTTTAATCAAAGCAACCATAGATTTAGGCTTTGGTGTTATGTTATCTTCTATGCCAATACATCTTGTAAATATAGATGCACCACATGGAATAGATGGTCAAAAAGCAACCGACTATCTTAAGACATTATTACCAACAACATTTACTCTAAAAACTAAAATGGATGGATCTATGATACTTGGAGAAGTCCAGGTAAAAGGAACATCTATTAATGAAAAGATGTTAGATAGTGGCTTAGTAAAAAAGTTTGGTGGGTAGTATTCGCAAAGTATTCGCAAAAAGTTAATTACTATGTAATTTATTAAGCTTAGTTAAACTTCGTTAAGCATTATTAAAATGGCTATATTTAGGGGCTTATGATGTAAATGCTTGTATTATATACATTATCTAAATATGCTATATAGATGGCTTTTAATCAGCGTGTCGTAGGTTCGAACCCTACAGGGCTTACCAAGATAATAGCAGAATACCGCCATTATAAGCTATATCTAACAATTTTACCTATAAATATCCTAAAAGTATTCGCAAAGTATTCGCAAAAAAACTTGCAAAAATAATAATATCTCCTATAATGTTGATATATGACATCAATTTATGATGTTAAACCATTAATTTATAGGAGGATGTAATGGAAACTAAAGAGATTAATTTTAAATTTAAATATTTTGTTAGATACAGTAGTCTTGAAGAAGATGATATTGGCACAAATTATTTTGGCAATTTACAAAATGCAATAAAAGATTATCTATATTATAAAAAGAAAAATTATACTGTAACTTTTCACCAATACCCATCAAGGAGTGCGTAATGGCAAAAGTTACAAGAAGGAAAGTTAAACAAAAAGGTAAGTCTGTGCAATATTGGTCTGTTGATGCAAGATCATTAGGTAAAGGTGAGATTTTTGTCTGTCCAAATACTAATGAACGCTTTGATAGTAAAAAACAAGCACAAGCATATTTAGACGAGCTGATTGCAAAACAACATTCAGGGCTTAGTTTAAATGCTGATGATTTAGAGGTGCATGAATTGTGCTTGCCTGGTAATTTTGTTGAGCTACCTGGATCTAATTCTGGTCAAAAGATATTCGATCAGAAAGCTGGTGAATATATCTCTGCTAGATTTAGACATCTTGATAGAGATAAGATCAGCTTTAATCATTTTCAAAGCATGAGACGATCTATGACATTGTTGGTTACATATTGTAACAAATATAATGTTAAGTATTGGACAAAATTAGATGCTGAAAGATGTTTAGATTGGGTTCTTAAATATTGCAAAAAAAATGCTAATGTAAAGGAGACAGCAGAGCTTACAGAAGCTTCTGCATGGACAACCTTCCAAGTGCATCAAAGAAACCTTAAATGTGCTTCTACCTGGATAGCTCAAGAAAAAAAATGTGAAGATGTATTTGGCAAAATTGTTACATCAAAAAAGCATGGTAGAGATCTTACTTTTGAAAAACCTGCTAAATTAATTAACCTACAGAAAAAACAAAAAGACAAAGTTGTTAATGTAGTTAGAGTTGAGCAGTTAAGATATGTAATTGATAAACACTATATGAAAGGTTATGAAGGCAACAAAGGTTATTCAGTTGCTATGAATAAACCACAATTTGCAAAAGATAGAAAAAGACAAATGCTTTTACAATTTGATTTATTAAAAGGCATAGGCCTTAGAATTGGAGAAGCACTAGCTCTTACCTGGGATGACATTGTTGGTGATGAAATAAGAATAAACAAACAATACAACATCAAAGCAAAAGCTGTTACTGAAACAAAAGGCGGTGTCTTTGAGCATTTTGTTTATGTTGGTGATGATCTTGCTAAAAGGTTACAAGAACATAAAGAGTTACAAAGCGATAAAGAAAAAATTAATAATTTAGTATTTCCTAATACGAGAGGGCAACACGACAGTCGTGGTGCCTTGTACCGTATTATGAAACAATATTCTAAAAAAATATGGGGTGATGAAGTTTCTTTGCACATCTCACCGCATACTTTACGGCACTTATTTGCTACAGAAATGATAAAAAAAGGTGGCAGGGATGCTCTTCCAATGGTGTCAGATATACTTAGGCATAGTACAGGTGTAAAATTTACTGAGAAACAGTATGTGCATGAAACCAAGAAATCAGAACAACAAAGAATTAAACAAAAAGAAGCGGTATCTGGTTTATATAATTAAGGTTATATATGGCAAAATCACCAAACTCAATGAGCTTCTCCGAGGCGGAGGAGCTTATTGAAAAAGCTAGTCAAGTAGGCAGAAATAAAACTTGGAAAAAACAATCTGATCTAGCTTTGTCAATGAACATTACCCTTGATGCACTTAAAGGCAGACTAAAATCAGCAAGACACATTGTTAAAATGGAAAGAAGTCAGGAAGATACTCAAACTTATATCATTCCAGGCTTAGAAAAAATGACAAATCACGAAGAGATGAGTGCTGATGAGATCATTTCTTATGCTCATAGTAATTGGAAAAGAAAAAAAGAAAAAAGCGACTTACTAGAATTAATACCTGTAAAGTTTTCTAAAAATTTAGTAACGGGAATTTGTGTCTGGGGTGATCCTCATTTAGACGATGGTGGCACAAATTGGGATATTTTAACATCTCTAATGAAAACATTAAAAAAATTTGATCCAGACAGAGGATCTCCAGATCCAATTTATTCTGTGAACATCGGTGATAGCCATAACAATTGGGTAGGTAGATTATCTTTAAAGTATAGCCATGAGCAAAAGATGACAAAATCTATGGTCTATAAAGTTATTGAGAAAATAATAAAAGATATTAATTGGTGTTTGATTTTACGAGGTAATCACGATCAATGGAATCCAGATTTACAATATGATAAAATAGAATGGTTTGCACAAAATACAGGTGCATTGACGATTGATTGGCGAGCTAATATAGACTTTCAATTTCCTAATGGTGTATCAGTTAAAGCTGATTTTCGACATGATTTTCCAGGTCATTCAATGTACAATCCGCTTCATGGATTACAAAAATCAAATTTATTTAATACTGATAGTGATATTTATGTGGCAGGACATAGACATAATTACGCAAAATCAGAAATGCCATCAACAAACTTTAAAAATGGTTTTTCAAATCCTGCACATCTTTTAAGGGTTAAAGGATTTAAAGATATTGATGCTTATGCAGATCAAGGTGGTTTTCCTCGTCAAGATTATGGTCATGCAGGCTTAATTGTTATAGATCCATTTACAACAGTACAAAACAGAATACAGATATTCTCCGATATAGATTACGGTGCAAATATCTTAAAATTAATGAACGATGATTACAGACAAAGAGGTATCATCAAATGATTAAAAACTTACTACAGCTACTTTATAATGGTTCTATTATACTTATAGCCATACTTTTTACAGTTGGTGTTATGACAGTAGTGTCATATATTAGAGAACAACTTACTTAATTTTTATACATTCTACTTTTTCAAATTTTTGCAATGGTTTACCTGCTTGTATGCTTATGTAAAACAAAACAAAAACGCAAAAAAACAACTGCAAAAATAACCAACTAAAACTTGTATTTGATTCTTTTTTTTTCATTAGGCAACATCCATTTCTATAACACCTTCTAGCTTTTTACCTACAAAGCGAATATGCTCCTCCGTAAACCCTCCGATGTTTATGTTCATATAACATACAATGACAAAAACAATATTTACAATAATTAATCTGTACTCAGGTTTGAACCTGTTACTGAAGTATCATTCTCATAAGCTTGCTCCATATACCATTTTTGAACAACAGGTGTTGTCCAATATATGCAACCTCTACCATTCTTTGATGGTATTGTTGGCGGTGGAAATTTACCCTCATCAACTAATTTTCTTAATTTTGCACAATACGAACGACTATCATCACCAAATAAAATTTTAGCTATTTCTTTGGTAGTTAGTAACGCAGGTACATTATCAAAATAATTAAAAGGGTATGTCATCTTCGTCCTCATCATACATCGATTGATAATCTGATGTGGAGCTGGATAGAGAATCACTACTGTAGTTTTCTTCTCTCTCACTTAATCCTGATCTTAAGTGTCCAGCTCCTTTTGTGGATGGAGTTTTATTCGTTGACCGATACTCTTCCACAAATTTTTTGCTGATCCATTCCAGATTTTGTTCATCAAAAATGTAACCAGATTTTTTTAAAGATTCTTTATCAGCATCCGATAAAGGTGCAATACTTACATCTACTCTTGGTACACCATCTCTCCAGGGTTCACCATTGTAATCATCCTTAGACTCCCAAATAGTAATTGAAAAAGCACCTCGCGGAATAACAATATCTTTTGTAGCAATAAGCATATTACTTTTATACAATGGGTAATTTTTACCAGGCTCTTTATTACCTGCAAAACCTCTTATTGTTTTATTTAAGTATGGTTTATTTACTTTTTGATTTAAGCTATAGGCCATTTTGTTCATGGCGGTTTGTGGTGGTTTAAATTTATTCATGCTCTTTTTTCCTAACCAACTCTAAACCTGTAGGACTTAAAAAATGTATAGTATTATAGCAATTACTAGTAATACTTTTTCTTTTATCTGGGTTACCATGTTCATCAAATTTAATATAAACCCAACCTTTATCTCTAAATGCTTTTAACCGGGAGCTTATAGACACTTCTTTAATACCTGTATATTTTGCTATTTCAGAAAATGTACCGCCTGTGTTAAGGCTTTTTGTTAAGGCATATAAGATGGCAAAATCTTTTGTATTAGTCCATTTGTTCCTGGATGTTTTAGGATCATTTTTTCTAGTAGGTGTATTAAATTTTATTACATTATCATTCATTATTTTGCTTTGCCTTCTGCTTTGCTTTTGCTCTTTCAACTTCATTAGCCGATGCCATCTCATCACCTGCTAAACCAAAACTAGCTAATGCTCTACCAATTGCTGATGTTTCGCAATTTTCAATCATAGATGTTTCATTTACAAAATTAGTATGTTTATCCTCTACTGCGTGTCCTGTAGCTATTAATCTATTTGCAGGTGTTAATATTTCTGCAATCATAAATACTTGATCTTCTGTTCTTTCTAATATCTTAGTTCTGAGACTGTAGTTAGCAAAAAACTTTCTAAATATATAAACTCTTGTTGCAACAGTTTTATAATCTTTACCATGTATGTTTTGTCCTTTAGCACTTGTTAGCTCTTTTTGAGCCTGTTGCATGACAGCATTAGGTGTTTGATATATTTGTTCTAAATCTCTTTGATCTATTTCTTGGTCAACTATCATCTTTATCCTTTAATTTTTTCTTAAAATTTTTTAACTTTAATTTTGCAAATTTTTCTTGGAAGTTTTTTTTCTCCAATAACAATTTATTAATTATGTGTTTGTTTTTGAAATCCTCCATAAATAAAAAATAAGCAAAATTAAAAATTATAACAATAAAAATATCTGTGGATATATGTGGATAATGTTAATAACTTTTTGTGTTTTTTGTTTTTAACAATTTTAAAAAAACAACAAATAAATTATATTTTGTATATGGAAGATAAGTGGTTAATACAAAGAAGCGAAGCTAAGAGATTGTTAATGAGTTTAAAAAAAGATAACTTTAGTAATATACAAATCTTAAATGAGTTTAAAATTATCCATGCTTTTGAAACAAAAGAATATCCTGTTGCACCGACTGATTATGAAACAGAGTATTTAATTTACGGTCATTTGATAACCAATGCAACATAGCGAATATTTACAACTGTTACTTAAAACAGCTACAGGCGACATGGATCTACTAAAGTTAGGACATACAAAAATGGAAATAAAAATGTGGAAAAAAGGTACTGCTAAAATACCTCTTCACATTCAAGAATATTTACAACAAAGATTAGACAATGATTAAAAGACTTGGGTACAAAAATAACAGATGGCATCCAGGTACATTTTATAAGGATTGGAATAATTATTTAGAAACAGTTGAAGGCAAAGAACATATAAAAAAACTTAGAGCTAATGAAGAAGCTATACAACAACATAAAAAAAACAGAATTAATTATAAGGAAGAGTTAAAAAGAACCGACCTTACAATGAAACAAAGGCAACATTATAGAAAAAAATTAGAACAATTAAAGGAGTAGAAAATGATAATTAAAGGTGTAAAATTAGACAGTCTTTATGCAAAAAATTCTAAACTAAGGCCACAAGAAGATAGAGCGTATAACTATGGTGGTAAAAAGAAAAAGAAAAAGAAAAAAAAATAAAAACTATTTAAAAGCTTTTTAAATTTAAAAGGTTTGAAATAAAAACAAAAAAGATAAAAAAAAATTAAACAGCAGTAAAATTTAACTGCTTTTTAAAGAAAATTATAAGTTTGTTTGTTTTTTTGTGTCAATAGCTTTTTAAAATAAAGTTGTGGATAAGTGATGACAGTAGAGTACAGAGATAAAAAAAAGTTTCTAAAGTGGTTAAGTGATAACATTTATCAAATAGATAAATTTACAAAAGTTACACCAATACCAGGCGATACAGATGATGTAGCTATGCTTTGCATAGAAATTGGAACGGAGTCTAATAAGCTTATAATTGAAATAGATAAAAACAGAATTAATTTAATTGATTTTGGATTACATTGTTTCAGTATTGCGCAAAAAATGTCAGATGAACCAATAAAAATAAATGGAAAAGCACATTGAAAAAATATGATGTAGCAGAGTTAGATCATTTATTTATTGAAGCAGGTAGAACGGAGCTTATGCTACCGCCTGTAAAGATGAAAAGAATAACTAATTCTTGGATGGACATAAAAGAAGATTGGCATCATTACAATCCTAAACATCAAAGACCTATAAAATTAAGACCAACTACAAAACAAATTACCAGATATGAAGAAGCTTTAATGCTAGGTTTAAAATTACCTGTAGAAGATAGAAAAGTTATTTGGGCTAGCTCTATATCTGCACAAAGAAGACATAGACCTAATTGGTCAGAATTAGGTCGTAAATTTAAAAAAGACAGACGCACAGTACAAAATGAATATCGTGGCGCATTAATGAGAGCATGGTTAGTACAAGATGCCTAATATTAACATAACTTGTGAAGATAATATGGATCTTATGGCCAGATATAATGATAACTATTTTGATTTAGCAATAGTTGACCCTCCTTACGGTTTAGATTGTTTTGATAAACCAAAAAGCAAAAGTGATAGAATAGATAAATCTGGTAAAATAAGTAAATGGGATACAAAACCAGATGATAATTATTTTAAAGAATTGTTTAGGGTATCTAAAACTCAAATAATTTGGGGAGCAAATAACTTTAACTTACCGCCAACAGAATATTTTATTGTTTGGAATAAATTACAGACGGTAGATAATTTTGCAAGCTGTGAATACGCATGGACTAATTATAAGCAACCTGCAAAGGTCTTTAATTTTTCTATTCATAAAACAATGTCTGAAAGAAAAAGTGAGGGTGGTAAAATACATCCTACACAAAAACCTATACAACTTTATCAATGGTTATTAGAAAACTATGCTAATGAAAATGATAAGATATTAGATACACATATTGGATCAGGTAGTATAGCTATAGCTTGTGATAAATTAGGCTTTGACTTAACAGCTTGTGAAATAGATAATGAATATTATAACGATTGCATGGAACGACTTAAGTTACATCAAGATCAATTAAAATTATTTTAAGTTTATTGACAGTTTGTACAAAATCAAACTACAAATCAGATAACGATGGACTTTTTCGTCCATTAAGCATTGATGCCGAGTAGCTCATATCATTTAGACCTAAACTTTTAAATAAAGAGACCAAGATTAAATCTTACATCCTCCCCTTAGAATGTCTCTTGTAACAACAAATATGGGCTACTCTAAATCATGCCAACAGCAACAAATAAAGGTGTAGATATTGTTATTAAATCTAACCTTAAAGCTTATAAAAAAGAATGGTCTAAGTTAGAAAAAAGAATAATGCCAAATCATATTGGCTTTACATTAGGTGGTACAGTATTTGATCTGTCTAAGATCTTAAATCAAAATACAAGATATACTTTTGATAGACCAACACCATTAACAAAAAGAGCATTTGGTTATATTGCACCAACTAAACAACAAAAGACAATAGCTGAAAAGACTGCGTGGGTAGGTCTAAAGTCAGAAAGAAATATACCTATTAAAAGAGCTAAACCACGATCTGCTAACTACACAACAGGAGCAGGTCAAAGGTATAGAAGGTTAATGAGGTTACAAGTAAACGGTGGCACAAGAACAGCTATTAATGGTAGTTACTTTTGGACACCATCAAAGCATAGTGAAAACTATGGTATGCTAAATACATACGGTGGTCTTAATTATAAAAGAATAAAGACGCATGAAGCTAATACAAAACAGTTCTTCGTGGGAGTACCAAGAGGAGCTAAGAACAAGGCAAATGCAAGAGGACTTTGGAAGCGACTAGGTAAAGACGGTAAAAAAAATATTCAGATGGTAGCTTCGTTAGAGAAGCAAACACAATACACAACAAAAAGATACCCTTATGCCAGGTTCATACGAGCTAATACTAATCGTTTACTTAAGCGTAATTTTGATAAGCAGATGATAGGCTTAAAGAAGTATTTAAGAACAAGAAAAATTAGAAAATTTCGTAGAATTAATTACGCGTAATAAAATTACAATAAACCCCTGTTTTTAGGTTCTTTGCCGTGTTTTGCACTTGTGGGTTTTTCGTGGCGCAGGCTTCTGCTAGTGACAGACCTTTTAAGTAGCCTTCGGTAGCGATTTAAAAGCCGTACAACAAAAAAAATAAAAAACAGGTAGTTAAGTATATGCAAAGCATTTATTATAAAAATAAGCCTGTAAAAGCTTTAAAATGCGTTTAAATATATATATAAAGGTAAAAAAACTAGCGAAATTGTAATAATATTACAAAGAAATGATAAAACCAGATTTAACAGTAACAAGTAAGCAACTTAGCGACATATTAGATTTGTCTGTACGCAGAATACAGCAACTAGCTAAGTCAGGTACTTTACCACAACAAGAAGCTAGAAATCGGTATCGATTAGTTGATTCGATACAAGGCTATATAAAATATCTTAGAGGTCAGGTCGTTCATGGTGATGCACCACAAGATTTACGAGAAGCAAAGCTAAGACAAGAAAAAGCAAGAGCTGAGATATTAGAATTAGAAGCTTTACAAAAAAACGGTGAGCTACAACACCAAGACGATATTCAGAAAGTTTGGACTAGCATTGCTGTATTAATAAAAACTAAATTACTAGCTTTAAGCTCCAGAGTAAGTGCAGATGTTTACGGAGCTACAAGCTTAGTTCAAGTCAGAACAAGAATTGATGAGGAAGTTGATTTAATTCTAAATGAGTTAGTCAATACCCAAGTGGAGTTAGATGCTACAAGTACCGACAGAGTCTCTACAGATAACAGCACAAGAGACATTAAAGAATTTGAAACCTCCGCCAAAGATGACGGTGAGCGAGTGGGCGGATCAAAATAGAGTTCTATCATCGGAGACAAGTGCATCACCTGGCAAGTGGGTAACTTATTCTTTTCAAAAAGAAATGATGGATGCTTTCTCAGATCCGTTGGTAGAACAAGTTGTAATTATGTCGGGTAGTCAGTTAGGCAAAACTGAGATCTTGCTTAATGTATTAGGTTATCATATTGACTTAGATCCAAGCCCTATAATGATTATACAACCGACTTTAACTATGGCAGGTACATTTTCTAAAAATCGGATTACACCGATGATTAGAGACAGTAAAAAGTTAAGTAACAAAGTAAAAGATCCAAGGTCTAGGGATAGCGGAAACACCGTCTACAGCAAATCTTTTACAGGTGGTAGTTTGGATCTAATTGGTTCAAACTCGCCTTCTAGCGCAAGCTCTAGGCCTGTCAGGATACTTCTATGCGATGAGGTCGATAGGTATTCTACAGCGACTACGGAAGGTGATATTATTGGTTTAGGTAAAAGACGAACCTCTAATTTTTTTAATAGAAAGATTGGAATGGTATCTACACCAACAATAAAAGGTAACTCTCGTATTCAACAGTTCTACGAGCAAGGCGATCAGAGAAAGTTTTATGTAAGATGTCCTGATTGTAATGATGAAACATTATTGGAGTGGAAAGATGTACATTTTCAAAAAGTTAATGGAATCCTTAAAGACGCTAACATTGTTTGTCAAGGATGTGGTTCAGCTTGGGATGACAGTAAAAGGGTTAATGCGATTAGCAATGGGTATTGGAAGCCTAGTGCTGAATTTAATGGAACGCGTAGCTTTTGGATTAGTGGCTTGTATTCAATGTGGAATAGCACTTATGAGCAAGCTAATTACTTTCATCAAGCAAAAGATCTTCCAGAAACCTTAAGAGTTTTTATTAATACGGTTCTTGCGGAGACTTGGGATGAAGATGCAGGTGAAAGTGTTGATAGCTATAAGCTAAAAGAAAGAGCTGAAGAATTAGGCGATCAATTACCAAGAGATGTTGTTATCTTAGTCGCAGGTATTGATACACAAGACGATAGATTAGAAATAACAGTTGGTGGTTTTACCAGAGATGAGTCGTTATATATTATTGCTCATGATGTCCTTTATGGAGATCCATCAGGTCATCAATTGTGGCAAGATTTAGATGATTATTTAGACAGAGTATATAAACATCCTTTAGGTGTAGAAATGACAGTTAGAGGAAGTTGTATTGACTCAGGTGGTCATCATACTTCGCAGGTTTATTCCTATGTAAGAAAAAATGCTCATAGAAGAGTATTTGCAATTAAAGGTGTAGGTGGTGAAAGCAGACCATTAGTAGGTAGACCATCTAAAAACAATATTGGTAAGGTTCGATTATTTCCAATCGGATCTGATACCGTAAAGAGTTTAATATACGGTAGATTAAAAATAGAAGATGGAGCAGGGATGATCCATTTTAACTCAATACTTGATGATGAATACTTTGAACAATTAACATCGGAAAGACGAGTTGAAAGAATTACAAAAGGTGTTAAACGCACCGAGTGGAGAAAGATAAGAGCCAGGAATGAAGCATGGGATTGCTTACAATATCTTTTTGGTGCGTATCATATTCTAAATGTAAATTTAAGAATACTTCACGAAAAAATGAATAGAAAAAAAGAGCCGATAGCCAAAGAGCAAGGTCAAGTAAGAAATCCTTTAGCGCGCAGACGCAGAAATACTAGAAAAAATTGGATGGATATATAATGGCAATAGTCGTTAAAGATAGAGTCAAAGTTACAACAAGCACTACAGGTACAGGCACATTAACCTTAGGATCAGCAGAGTCAGGCTTCCAGGCCTTTAGTGTTATTGGTGATGGCAACCAAACATATTACGCAATCAAATCAGATGCAGGTTTTGAAGTTGGTATTGGTACATATACAAATAGTGGTACAACACTTAGCAGAGATACAATATTAGAAAGCTCAAACTCAGGTTCGGCAGTATCTTTAACAGGCACATCAACAGTCTTTACAACTTATCCTGCGGAGAGATCATCATTCCGAAATGTAGGTGTTGCTAGAGATTATACTGCAAGTGGTTCAATTACAGCAGGTAAGCCTTTAATTTTAAATACTAATAATACTGTTACACAAATTGCATCATCAGGTAATACTGTTACAGAAGGTGTAGGCACAGCAAATGAATTTAATGGATCTTATGGTATTAACTATCCATCAACTTCATTAGCCAAAGTAGCAGATGATAAAGTTGCAGTTACATATCGAGATGCATCCAACAGTAATTATGGTGTTGTCCAAATAGCTACTGTAAATGACTCTGGAAGGACAATATCTTTTGGTACAAAAGTTGTTATCAATAGTGTTACATCTAATGGCACAGGTGTTGCTTTTGATACAAGCAGAAGTGTAGTTGGTGCAACTGTACAAACAGAAACTAATCCAAAACTTATTGTAGCTAATTTTACTGTATCTGGCACAACATTAACAAAACAAGGTAGTAGTCTAAGTTTAATAACATCAGATGAAGTAAGGGCGCATACAACATTTTTTGATCCAGACAATAATCATATTATGGTTTTCCTTGTATATGTTAATGGATCTGATCGAACATTTAGAGCAGTTGCAGTAACAGGTAATTCTTCAGGTACACCAACAAGTTCTTATCTTGTTAATACTAATGTTGACTCTACTATTTTTGATTCGGCAAATCCTTTTTTTGCAACTTATGATACCAATGTTAATGCTTTTTTTGTTACAGCAGATATGAGCGAACCATCAACATTTAGAGGTATAGTTGTAACAAATAATGGTTCTTCTCTTACAGCAACAGAACGATCTAAAACATTGCCAACAGAGTATAAAGACGATCCGACAATATGTTTTGACAGTAATAATAATAAAGTAGTTTTAGCATATAATACGACAACTAATTACAACCGCATAGTAAATATAACTATGACTACTAATGATTTTACTTTAGGTACACCGACATCAGTTACATCACTTGGTACAGGTTCATCAGATTCTACTACAAAAGGTTTTTTATCTTTTGATCCAACAGCTCAAAGAATTGTATTGCTTAGAGGTGGTGGAGGTACTGCAACTTCAAGATGGGCAGTATTTTCCAATGATGGCACAGACTTTACACAACAATCAACGGGTATTTGGGATTCTTCAACAAATAATTTTGCTCAAAGAGGTGGTATTTTACAAACAGCAATGACAACCAACATGACTAGCAATCCAATACCGATAGTTATGAATAATGGTAATACAGGTTATGGCTACTCAGCAGTATTTACAGTTGGTCAAAGTGAAGTATCAAATCTTGATAATAATTATTTTGGTATTGCATCTTCATCAGCAAGTGATACCGAAGCTGTAGGAGTAAATCGACCAGGATCAATTAACATAGACCAAACAGGATTGACAGCAGGTAAAGATTATTATGCAAAAGGTGATGGTACTATTATTGAAAGGACAACTACAACAAATACAACTAATAATGATCCAACAGTAGCTTTTACTACAATGAACGATGCTCATACAGTAAGTTCAGATGGTGAAGCTCAAATGGTTTATGATTCAACATCAGAAACTTTTGTTGTTAGTTATGAAAATGGAGTAGGTTCAGACTATCCTACTGTAGTTGCAGGCACATGGTCAAATGGTACTATGACATGGGGTACACCTGTTGTATTACAATCTGTTGGTTGTAACAGAGAAATTGGTATTGCTGTTGGTAATGGTAAAGTATGGACAGCTTGGGCTAGAAATGTTGATACACCTAATATTTATATTACAAGTTTAAGTATATCTGGCACTGCTATAACAGTTGCAACTCCAACTGATACAAGCATTGCTTATTCAAATGAATTAGGCATAAAATTATCTTACGATATAAGCTCTGATTATTTATTATTATTTAATTCTAATCAAAGCACTGGTTCATGGTTATTTAAAGTTAAGCCTTATTATACAACTTCAAGTGGTGGTCTTACAGCAGGAACAACATCTACTATTGTTACAAATGGTTCAATTCATCATAATGAATTTGATGTTGTGTATGATCCTGATACAAGTAGAACAGTAGTTGTTTACACAGACGATAGTAACTCAAATTACGGTACTGCAAATGTTATACAATCTTCTGGTACAAGTGGCTCACCAACAGTAACTATAGGTTCTGATGTTGTATTTAGTGGTACTGATGCTGTAAATGGATTAACAGCAACTTATGATACTGCAAACGATAAAGTGTTTGTGGGTTATCATAATACAACAGATGGTATTACAAAAGGTATTATAGGATCTGTTACAGGCGGTGGTACAAATAGTATATCTTTTGCAGGTGAAGGAACTATTAATGATTATACAGCAGTTTCAAGTTCTTATTTAGATATTGTATATGACGCAGATGTATCAAAAATATTTGCAGTTTATCGTGATGATGATCACACTTCAGATGGTCTTACTTATAAAATTATTACTCCAAGCGCATCATCATTTACTGTTAGTAGTGCATCAGTAATAACAACAAATGATAACCAATTACAATCAGGAGCAGGTGCTTATGGTCAAAATAAAGGTGTAGTTGTTGCAAGTAGAGATGTAGATAACAGCTCAAAATTAAGTATTTCTACATTATATTATGCTACAACATCATCAACAACAGTAAACGCATCTCAGTTTGTAGGTACAGCACGATCTAGTACAGATTTAGAATTAGCAGAACCACCTATAGAATTAGTTGGAACAGCAGATGGTTCTATTACAAAAGGTGATGCAGTAATAATAAGTACAGATGGTGATTTTCAGAAAATAGGAAATGTAACGACATCACTTTCTTATTCAGCAGGAACAGAAACAGAAATAGACACGGATCAAATATATCAAAATACGATTTCATATAATTCTGAAAATAATTATTTTGTTGTATTTTATTCTGAAACTAATGCCTCTTATTATGGGTACGCAAGAAGTTTTCAAGTAACAGATAAAGTTATTTCAAACAATCAATCGCTAGGAGCTTTTCATACTAACACAACTAAAATTCTTGATAGTGCTTATATTGGAGGTAGTAAACATATTGTTTTTTATATTGATGAAAATAATTATTTAAACGCAAGAGTTGTTTTAATTGGTAGTGATGGTACAGGTACTTATGGAACAGAAAATACAATAAATAGTGGCACAACACAACGGAGAGGTTCTTGTTATTATGATAGCGATAAAGATGTCGTTGTTGTTATCGCTGGTATGGATTCTGACACTTGTAAAGCAATAGCGTGTACTGTTTCAGGTACAACAATTACAGCAGGAACAAAACAAGCTGTACCAAGTTCAGATTCACAAGTTTATGATACCTCAAGTAGTTATGATGTTGAAAATAATATTGGTTTAGTAGCTTGGGATGATGGTAATAATGGTAAACTTAATTGCGCAACAATATCTTTAAGTGGCACAGGAAATAGAACAATAACATTTAATAGTGTATTAGAGATAAAATCAGCTACTAATATTATAACAAAAGGTTCTTTAACTTATGACCCTGTAAGTAAAAAACATTTATTGGCTTATACTTATAGTCCTTACTCTTATGTGTATGGAGTAGTTTTAACTGTATCTGGAACAAGTGTTACAAAAGGTACTGAAGCGTCAATTTATTCAGGTTTTGATAGTAATTGGGCTTTGCAAGGTTCAGATCAAGGCGGTATAAGTATCTATTATAGAGACCCATCATCACCAAATTATTTAAAAGGTGCTGTTGCTACAATAAGTGGAACAGATTTTTCATTAAGTAACGAAGCTACTTTAAATGCAGAGCAGTTAAAAAGTGGAGTATTTGGTGATTGTGCTTTCCGATCTTCTGATTATATGACGATTGTTTGTTATGTAACAGAAGCTAATGATTATTTAGAAGCTATAGTTACAATTCCAAATGGCAGTATATTAGCACCAAACTTAACAGCTACTAACTTTATAGGTTTTGCTCAAGAAACTGTTGCTGACAATGAAGATGTAAAAGTAGCAACTACAGGACAAACGGATAGCAACCAAAGTAGCTTAACATCTGGTACTCAGTTGTATGTTCAGGGAGATGGAACACTATCTACTACAGCAGGAACGCCATCAGTATTAGGTGGTACTGCTTTATCAAGTACAAAAATTTTAATTAAATCATAAGGAGACCAAAATGGCACAAACTATAACTTGGAGTAGTGGCGATCATGCAGATACTTCAATATATTTATTTAATGATGATGAAATTGTAGAGATAAACTCAGACAAGTCTGTTATTAAAGATGCTAATGGCAATGAAACTTTAATAATATCTGATGTCAATACAGGCAATGCAACATTGCATACAGGAGTAACTGTACCAGATGATTATTATGGTTACAAATATTCTTATGCTAATGGAGAATGGACAGCAATTGAAGGGTGGATTGATCCAAGACTAGAAGAGGACTAATAGATGTCTTATGGATTTACTACATTTTCAGAGACATCATACTCTGAAAGCACAACAGCAATACCTGTAAATGTAACAGCAGGAGCAGGATCGCTTACATTAAGTGGTAAGTCAGTAAACTTTATAAGTACATTAAATGTAACACCTGGTGTTGGTAGCTTAACATTAACAGCAAAAACACCTACTATAGCAACTGCGGTCAATGTAACTCCAGGAGTTGCAAGTATAAGCTTATCAGCTCAAACACCAACTGTTGTAAATGGTAATATAATTACAAGTGGTGTAGGTTCTTTAACCTTAACACCACAATCTCCAAATATAGAGGACGGAGATAACATACCTGTTTTTGCAGGATCTTTAAGTTTAACAGCTTTTAGTCCATCACTTGTTATTGGTGAAAATGCACAAGCAGGTACAGGTAGTTTAACATTAACTGCTCAACAACCATCTACTACTATCGGTGGTGTTGTTACAGCAGGTAAAGGTACTTTAACTTTAACAGGTAATACAGCAACATCTATTACAGGTGTTAATGTAACACCTAATGTTGTATCTTTAACTTTAAATGGTTTACAACCTGAATTTTCAAGCGATGTAAACTTAACACCTGGTACTGCTACTTTAACACTATCAGGTAACTCAGTTACATTAGCAATTGGCATAAATGAAACAGCAGGAGTTGGATCATTAAATATTACAGGATTTAGTCCAAGTAATATAATAGGAAATATTATTCCGCTTGGTGTAGGAAGTTTAAATCTAACTCCATTTACACCAACATTTAATGAAAATGAAAATGCACTACCAGGAGCAGGTTCATTAACATTAACAGGATTATCTGTAACTATTATTGATGGCGATAAGATAGTTGCAGGTACAGGTACACTAAGTCTAAATGGCAAGAGTGCATCTTTACAAATAGCAGTAGATTCAAGACCAGGTGTCGGAACACTAACGCTTACAGGTTTACAACCAACAATAATTACTCAAGCAGGAGGTAGTGGTGGCACTATCTTTGCAGTTGATGATCGCATTGAATACGCAACTGATGATAGAGAAATTATAACAAAAATAGCTTAAATAGGAGACCAATATGTCAGCAGGAAATTGGACATTTTATAACGACTTTAAAGAAAAGTTAGCTAAAGCAGAGATTGATTTAGATAATGACACTTTAAAATGCTTACTTACAACCTCGAGTTATACACCGAGTGCAACACATAGTGTTTTAACAGATATTACTAACGAGTGCGCAGACTCAGACTACGCAAGACAGACATTAGGATCAGTTACAGTTACAGAAACAGGCGGAACAGTTACTTTTGACTGTGCCGATATTTCATTTGGTTCAGCAGTAACTATCACAGCTAAATATGCTGTATTGTTTGATGATACAGCAACAAATGATCCGCTTATAGTATATGTAGATCTTGATACAGGTGGTGGTTCAGTTAGTTCGACAAGCTCAACTTTCCAAATCACAATAAACGCATCAGGAGTATTCACACTAGCTTAAGGAGTAGATAATGGTTAAAGAACCATATAAAGTTGCTACTCAAAGCCAGGTGCAAGTTACTAAATCAAGCGCAGGCATTTTAGATTACTCGGTAGATTATGGAAGTGTTATTGCAAGTGGTGAGAGTATAACATCATCATCTTGGTCAGTATCATCAACAGATTTGACTGTTGTTAGTAGTAGTACAAGTGGAGTTACTACGACAGCTTTTATAAGTGGTGGTAAAAATAACTATTTTTATGTTTTAACAAATACAATTGTAACAAATCAATCAAGAACCTTTGTCCGCACAATTACAATGAAAGTGGAGAGTAAATAATGAGTGATTTATACAGCAAATATTTAAAAACAGAACCACAACAAGCACAAGCAGGTACTACTTGGCAATGGGAAGTTACTTATACTGATTACAAGGCATCGACTTATACACTAACTTATTATTTCAGAGAAGTTACAGGTAAATATAGTTTTGATATTACTGCAACTAATAACAATGATACATTTAGAGTTACTGTACCAAAAGCAACAACATCAGCATACGCACCAGGTGTTTATTCTGGTCAAGGTTTTGTAGATGACGGAGCAAGCCGTTTCCTAGTTTACGAAAATCAATTAGAAGTTAGAGAAGATTTTGCATTACAGGGTATTGGTAAAGATACCAGATCTCATGCACAAAAGGTTCTCGAATCCATTAAAGCACTACTTGAAGGTAAAACAGAAGATGTTACCTCATATTCTGTAGCAGGTAGAAGTATTACAAAGATGACTCTGCAAGAATTGATAGAAGCAAAAGACTATTACGAAAGAATAGTTGTTACAGAGCTTAGACAACAAAGGGCCAAACAAGGTCTCCATACAGGTCAAGTTGTCAGAGCCAAATTTTTTAATGGATTTTAGAGGTAGTTATGGCTTTTTGGGATAGATTTAGAAGAAAGCGGACTAAGAAAAGAAACTTTACAGCTTCGCATACAGGCAGACTTTTTAACGATTGGAATACTATGAATAGTTCACCTGATGGTGAGTTAGAAAACAATCTTAAATTAATGCGTGATCGAGCTAGAGATTTAGCTCGTAATAACGGTATCATAACTCGTTATTTACAACTTATGAAAGAAGGTGTTGTAGGTAATCAAGGTTTTAGATTAAAAGTAAAAGGAAGAGATGCCGATGGTAGCCTGGATGATTTTGCCAATGATTTGATTGAATATAAGTGGTATCAATTCTCAGAAAGTCCAGAAGTTTCTGAAACTTACACAATGAACGATTTATACGAAGCTATTGTTGTAGGCATCTTAAGAGATGGTGAAGTTTTAGTACAAAAAATAAAAACAAGAGAAGGTCTTAAATTAAAATTTATAGAACCTGATTTTTTAGATAGTCGATTAAATAAAGATATATCTGATACGCGTCAAATACGAATGGGTGTAGAAATAGATAGACGAACATTAAAACCGTTAGGCTATTGGTTAAAAAACAATCCTTATCAAGATGCTTATCCAGATCAGCAATTACAAAGATCTCAAAGAATAAATGCAGAAGATATAATGCACATTTATCAACCAGAACGATTTGGTCAGACTAGAGGTTATCCTAAAATTGCATCAGTAATGACAAGCATTAAATGGCTAAACGACTATAGATTATCAGAGCTTGTAGCTAGTAAAGTTGGTGCAAGTAAAATGGGTTTTATAACAAGTCCAAGTGGTGATGGTTATGCTGAAAGTTATGGTGGCAATGAGTATTTACCTCAGATGAATTTTGAACCTGGTACTTTCGATCAATTACCAGATGGCTATGATATTAAGTTTTTTGATCCACAACATCCGACTTCACAGATGCCGGATTATGATAAAGCTATGCTTAGAACGATAGCTAGTGGCCTAGGAGTTAGTTATGCTTCATTAAGTGGTGATCTTACTCAAACAAGCTTTAGTAGTGCTAGAGTGGGTCTTATAAGCGAGAGAGATAGTTTTAAACAAATGCAATCTTTTATAGTTCATCACTTTGCAATACCTCTTTACAGAGAATGGTTATTACAAGCAATGACAGTAGGTGATGTAACTTTACCGATTACCAAATATGATAAATTTGCTAGTCCAACATTTACATCAAGAGCTTATGAATCAGTAGATCCATTGAAACAAGCACAAGCAAATATCTTAAATGTTAATCAAGGTCTTGCAACAATGCAGGATGTTTTAGCACAACAAGGTAAAGATGTTGCAGAACACTTTAGCGAGATTGACTCAGAAAAAGCATTAAGTAGTAAATTTGATATTGAATTTGCCTTAGAGCCTTTTGGTAACAAGTTTAATCCAATGACAGGCGAGTTATTTGATACTGAAAATCTAAACGAAGATAACGACAATGCCGATTAGTAATTATCCTACGGAGGGTATGAAAGAAGAAGCTAGACGAGGACTTGCCTGGCGCAAAGAGTTTGGTCGAGGTGGTACTCGGATTGGACAAATAAGAGCAAGACAAATTGTGGCAGGTGAAAACTTGTCAGACACTACTGTAAAAAGAATGTTTAGTTTTTTTAGCAGACAAGAAGGAGTCAAAAAAGCAGAAGGATTTAGACCTGGAGAAGAAGGTTATCCATCTAACGGAAGGATTGCCTGGGCTTTGTGGGGTGGTGATCCAGGTTTTTCTTGGTCAAGAAAATTAGTAAATCAAATGAAAGATAAAAGAAGTATTAGACAACTATCAGGTAAAGCACTTGAGGGTGTCAAAAACAAAGTAAAAGAACATAATGAAAAAGTAGGGAATGTTGCATCTAAAAGAACAACAGTAGCTATTCTTTCAAAAGTGTATGAACGAGGAGTTGGAGCTTATAAAAATAATCCTAGTTCAGTTAGACCTAGTGTAAAAAGTCCAGAGCAATGGGCTATGGCTCGTGTTAATTCATTTCTATACGCATTAAGAAATGGCAGATTTAGAAGTGGCAAGCACGATACAGACTTATTACCAAAAGGTCATCCAATGTCATCAAAAGAGGAAAAAAACATGAGTGAAAATCAAGAGGTGAGACACATCGAAGAAGTAATTGAAGAAGATGATGGCTACACCATAAAATTTAAAAAAGCAGATTCAGAAATGGGTATGGATATGAACATCGAAGATGAAGAAAAATCAGATGCCATAGAAGAACAAAAAGACAATGAGCTTGATGTTAACTTTACACCCGAAGATGAATTGAATTTATCCTTAAACGATGTTGAGGATGAAAGAGTAGAAACAGCAAAACTTGAAACAAGAGAAGCTGTATTTCCATTAGAATTTAGGCAAGATGAAACCGATGATAGGACTGTTGAGATGTCAATATCATCAGAAAGTCCTGTAGCTAGAAGCTTTGGACTTGAGGTTTTATCGCATCAAGAGGGCGATATAGATATGAGCCGATTGCTCAATAAAGCACCTCTTCTAAAAGATCACGATGCAAGCCAACAAATAGGTGTCGTTGAAAACGCATATCTCGATAATCAGCGTGGAAAGTTGATGTCAAGAGTCCGCTTTGGTAGAGGGACTCTAGCATCGGAGATATTTAACGATGTCAAAGACGGTATCAGAACACAAGTGTCAATAGGATACCAAATCAACCCAGATAGTATGGTCAAATCAGAAACTACAGATGAGGTTCGTGTAACCGACTGGATGCCAATGGAAGTATCTATTGTATCTATGGGAGCAGATCAAAATGTAGGTTTTGGTAGATCGCTGTCCTTAAATCAAAAAACAAAAACTGAAAAAACAAAGGAGGTCATTATGACTGAAGAAACTAAATCAGTAGATGTTGAAGAACAAGTAAGGGTAAAGACAGACGAAATTCTTGCTAAAAGAGAAAAAGAAATCGCTGAAATTATCGAGCTTGGTGCTAGACATCAAAAACAAGACTTAGCTAAACAAGCTATTAGAGATGGTAAAGACTTATCATCTTTTAGAGGTGAGTTATTAACTCAAATTGAAAATCAACCATTAGAAAGCCAAGAAATTGGTCTTACTGAGACTGAAGCAAGAGAATTTAGCATTGTAAAAATGGCTAAACATCATGCAGGTATGCAAGTGGATGCAGACTTTGAAATTGAAGCATCAAGAGCATACGCAAAGAAACTCGGTAGAACACCAAGTGGATTTTTTGTACCTGAAGATGTGACTAATTCATGGGGTAAAAGAACCATGAATACAACTAATAGTGCGGGTGTAGTATATGATGAAAAGCAATACGCTAATTTAATCGATGCTTTAACACCATACAGCACCGTTCTACAAGCAAATCCAACTGTGCTTAGTAACAATACAGGTAACATAACTATTCCAAGAATTTCATCTTTATCAAATTCTGGATGGGTTACTGAAGGCAATGATGTATCTGCATCAGATCCAAGTATTGATACTGTCACACTTTCTGAAAAGACCAACGGAGCATTCACCGATCTTACGAGGACCCTTCTCCAAAACACCGACGGCTTTAGTGTAGAAAACATGGTTAGAAATAACCTACTTAGAGCTATGGGTGTAACTTGGGATCAGGCTTCTGTAAGTGGTACAGGTGCAGGTGGACAACCTACAGGCATTGAAAATACAGCAGGTGTTAACTCAACTGCTTTCGGTGTAGCAGGAGCTCCAACTTTTGCCGAGCTAATTGAAATGCAGACTAAAATATTTGAAGATAATTCAACTTTAGATACCAATTCAGTTAGATACATAACTACTCCAGCTCTTTATGGCTTTGGTAAATCCTTAGCTACTAATGGAGCAGGTTCTCCTGTGGCAATAAGAGATGATTTCCTAGATGGGATTCAAGTTCTTATATCAAGCCAAGTTACAGCAAACACATTTATACTTGGGGATTTCTCTGAGTTTATTGTGGCAACTTGGGGTGGGTTAGATGTAACTGTTGATCAGTACGCATTAGCAACATCAGGTGGCTTAAGATTAATCGCATTATCATCAGTTGATTATGCAGTTAAGCATCCTGTTAGCTTCTGTGTATCAGCTTAATGCTAACTTACAAGTCTTTTAATGGAGCAGGTGAGGAGCAATCCTCACCTGTAAAAACTATGAAAATAAAACTAAATAGAGATATGCGCATTGAAGGTAAGCATACTACAGCAGGTTCTACTGTTGATCTTAATGAAAAAGATGCAAACTATTTAATCGCAAATAAATTAGCAAGTGAAACCACAGCTAAACCTAAAACAAAAAAATCTAATAAATCAGTTGGGTTAGATAAATCTGATGCCAAAGTAGGTACTCGTGATGAAAGTTAAACTTATAAAATCACTAACTGTTGATGGTAGTAAAGCCAAAAAAGGTGATGTGTTAGATGCAAGTCCTAAAGTTGTTGAGAAACTAATTTTAAGAGGTTATGCAACAACAGAATTAGATGAAACTGTAACACCAGATGAATCTGTAAAAGAAGAAAAAAATGCCGATAAATCTGTCGAATGATGCCTTTTTTAATACAGAAGATTTTGCTGTAATTTGCAGGTGGACTGTTAGTACAACTAGCGACACTTACCAGGTCAAAGCTATATTTGATAACCAATTCTTTGAAGCTTTTGACGAGTTTGGTAGTCCTGTTAGTACAAGTTCACCTGTTATTTACATGAAAACTGATGATTTACCAGCAGGTCATAATGAGGACGACAATATAGTCGTGCCTATAACAACAAACAATATTACTTCCGACACAACCTACAAGGCTAAAGTTATAGAAAATGATGGCATGGGAGTAGCAACAATTAGACTGCAAAAACAATGACTCATGTAAGACAACAAATTAGAGAACAAATTGTTACTTTGTGTACAGGCCTATCTACCACCGGCACAAGGGTTTTTGACACAAGATTATATAATCTTGATCCGAGTGAAAATTTACCAGGTATAGTAATTAGTACACAAAATGAAAGCTCAACAAAAAGCACAATAAGTCCATCAATATATGAAAGAGAATTAGATGTTATGATCGAGGGTTATGCTCAAGCAAATAACAATATCGAGGACACATTAGATACCATATCAAAAGAAGTAGAAGATGCCATGGGTTCAGATCCTACTCTTAGTGGTAAGGCAGTCGATAGCGATTTAACATCAACCGAGATTGAGTTTACCTCAATGGGAGAATCACCAATTGGGATTCTTCGACTAAACTATAGAGTTTTATATATGACTCTATCAACAAATGCTTCAACACCACAGTAATTAGGAGAATAAAAAATGGCATTTTATACAGGCACTATTGCCAAAATTAAACTTGGTGGATCAAGTTCACCAACAGATGTATTAGGACAATGCACATCTTATAGCCTTGAAAAAACAATCGAGAATGTCGATGTTTCATCTATAGGATCTACATTTAAACAATTTACATCAGCACAAGAAACTTGGAACGCAACTTTAGAGCTTTCTTACGATCATACAGATACAGCTCAAGCTTCAATATTAAGTAATGCTCAAGGTGATGCTTCTGCTGTATTTGTAGATTTTTATTATGAAGGCGACACAAGTTCTGATAAATATTTTTCAGGATCAGGCTTTATAACAAGTGTATCTTGGTCTCAAGATCCAAATACACCAATTACAGCATCCGTTTCTATACAAGGAACATCAGCTCTAACAGAAGCTACCGTACCATAGAAACATGAATATAAGTGAACGCTTAAAGCAAATGCAAAGCGACCAGGAGATGTACCCTGTAACTTTGCCAGGTCTTGGCGAGGACGGAAGCGACCTCGTTGTTTACTTTAATAAATTGACTGTAAGAGAGGATGAAAAACTTAGAAAGAAACATCCAACATTTTACAAAGCAATGACAGATGGAGACATACCATCATTTAGTGCAATGGTAGATCTTATAATCCTTAAATGTAAGGATGAAGAAGGTAACTCAATCTTTGCACAAGCCGACTCTATGTATTTATTAAATCAAGATGTCGGTTATATAACAGGTATAGCGACAGCAATGTTAGAAAAGCTGTTTGATATACCAACTGTGGAAACTATTGAGGGAAACTAAAAAGCGATCAAGAATTGTATATGCAATACTTGGTCGCGGATCGGTTACATACGACAGTAGAAACAGTCAAATCAATGTCCATAGAAGAGTACCATACTTGGATAGCTTACTTATCAATTGAAAATAAGAGAATAAAGGAAAATGGTTAATAGATTAGAAACGCAAATAAGTGCAACAGATAAAACTAAAAGAGCTTTTGCTTCTTTTAATAGTAGCATGGATAGATCTCGTAGAAGGATGCAAGGTCTTAGCGTGGCACTTGGTGGCTTTTTATCTATTGCAGGTGCTTTAAGATTAGGACAACTCACCAATGATGCAGTTAAGTTTGGATCACAAATTGCTATAACCGCAGATAAAATTGGTGTTTCTGCGAGTAGCTTACAAGCATTACGATTAGCAGGTGAACAATTTGCAGGAGTGCAAGCTACTACAGTTGATATGGCTCTGCAAAGGTTCTCAAGAAGATTAGGAGAAGCCGATAGGGGTACTGGAGAGCTAAAAGATACTCTAATTCAACTTGGTATTAGCACAAGAAATGCTGATGGTTCTGTTAAATCAGTAGAACAGGCATTTTTAGAATATTCAGATGCAATGGCAAACGCTGAATCAGCGCAAGAACAATTAAGACTTGCATTTAAAGCATTTGACTCAGAGGGTGCTGTATTAGTTGAATTAGCTAAACAAGGATCAAAAGAGCTACAAGGCTTTTTACAATCAGCTAAAGAAACAGGCGCAGTAATGTCAGATACAATGACAAATTCTGCAAAAGAATTAAATGCTGAATTTAGATTACAAACTATGATTATTGGTACGCAACTTAAAGAAGCTTTTATGGCTCTTTCTCCAATTGTTTTAGGTGTTTTGACAGTTGTAAGCAAAGTTGCAACGACAGTAAATAATCTTTTTAAAAGTGCAATGACAGAATTTAAAGAGATGATTGAGGATGATTCAATTATTCAATTGCAAGAAAGATTAAATGTTCTCGCAGAAAGAAGATTGGAATTAGAGACAAAATTAAGTCGTAGAGGTAGGAAACAACAAGCAGATAAAAATGAATTACAAGAAATTATAGCAAAAGAAAATGCAATTAAGTCAGTTATAGAAGCACAGGAAAAACTAGCATTAGGTAATAATAATGCAGGTGAAAGTGTAAATCACTTAACTACAGCTTTTCAAAACTTAAATGCTAATATGGATGTTTTAGTTCAAAAGCAGGCAAAAGATTTTGCAACTAAATTTCAAACAGGTCTTACACAAGCTTTTGATAATGTTATTGATGGCACAAAATCAGTCGGTGAAAGTCTTAAAGAATTAGGCAAACAACTTGTCAGAGAAATGATAAGAATGTTTTTATTTAGAAATATTATAGCTCCATTTTTAGGCGGTAGTTTCCTTGGCGGTTTTTTAAAAGGAATACCAGGTTTTGCTAATGGTGGTTATGTATCAAAAAATAAACCTGTAATGGTAGGTGAACGAGGAGCTGAGATCTTTGTTCCAAATCAATCTGGAAATATAATACCAAATCATAAAATTGGTAGCGGTGGTGTTGTTATAAATCAAAATATAAACTTTGCTACAGGTGTTCAAGCTACAGTCAGAAATGAAGTCTTGCAGATGTTACCTTTAATATCACAAGCATCAGTAGGTGCAGTTGCAGAAGCTAGACGCAGAGGAGTAACCTCGTAATGGCTATAACATATCCTTTATCAGTACCAGATTATAATTCTTTTTCATCAGTCAGTTTGGTGGCAAGAAATACTGTAGCAGTATCAGTAAGTCCATATACAGCACAACAAAAAGTGTATCAATGGCGAGGTCAATTTTGGGAAGTTGATGTAACCTTAAAACCAATGAAAAGAGCAGATGCCGAATCCTGGAACGCATTTTTTTTAAAGCTTAAAGGTCAGGTAGGTACATTTTATTTAAGTCCTGATCCTAACGGTAGGACAGTTAGAGGATCTGCAAGTAGTAGTGCAGGTACACCTATTGTAAATGGCTCTTTGTCAGCTAATTCTTCATCAGTAGATATTACAGGTGCTACAGCAGGAGCTACAGGTTATTTATTAGCAGGTGATTATATCAGTATAAATAATCAATTATTAAAAGTTTTAAACGATGTAAATACAACAGGTTCAGGTACGGCAACCATCGATGTATTTCCAAACATTAGGACAGCATTATCTGGATCAGATACGGTTACTGTATCTAATGCTCAAGGTATTTTTAGATTAGCTAGTAATGAGCAAAATATAAACATCGCTGAAAATAATATTTATCAACAAGGTTTTACGGCAGTTGAGTCGATAACATGAAAGATAAAAATTGGAAGGGTAAAAGATCTCATCAAGCAGGTAAAAGAGATTGGCTTAAAAAACGCTATCCTGAATTATTTAGTCCTGGTAAACATAGTCAAAGAAAAAAGAGAAAGTTAAATGCCAAGAACAGTTAATTTTAGTACGACTGATACAGTTACAGAACCATTTTTTGCCTGTGAATTAGGATTTAGTGGATCTGTTACACGAAATATAAATGTAAAAGTGGTCTCTACAGGAGATGGTAATGTTTATAGTTTAGATGGCCAACAACCTGCAAATTATGAATTATATGTATCTAAAGGGAATACAATAAAGTTTCTACAACATGATACTACTAATACAAATCATCCGTTAAGATTGTCAACTACTCCAGACGGTACGCATGGAGGAGGTTCAGAATATACAACAGGAGTTACATATTCTTCAGCATCACCAGGTAGTGCAGGTTCATATACGCAATGGGTAGTAGATAGCTCTTTAAATTACGGTGATAAGCTTTATTATTATTGTTCTAACCATTCAGGCATGGGAGGTAGCATAACTGTCTTAGAAAGCACCTATAGGCTTTGGACAGGCTATGGTGAAATAACAATTGGTTCAGATACATATTATGGTGTAGGTGATTATGGTAATTTATCAGTTGTTAGAGAAACAGAAAAATTAGAAGCAACAGGTGTAACTTTAACATTATCAGGAATACCTAATAACATGGTTAGCGATGCTTTATTGCAAAATTATCAAGGTCAAAATGCTAATATTTATTTTGGTGCTTTAGCTAATGGTCAACTTACACAACAACCTTATCTTTTATTTAGCGGTAAAATGGATGTAATGAATGTAGTACAACAAGCAGAAAATTCTGCAATTACTATCCAATGCGAAAATTATTTAGCTGAATTAAGAAGAAGTAAAGTTGGTAGATATACAGACCAAGATCAACAAAGCAGATTTACAGGCGACACTTCTTTACGATTTGTAGATGCTATTCAACAAGACAAAGAGATACTTTGGGGTGTACCTTTCTCCACGGTAGGCAGACAGATAAAACCTGTAGATCCAGGAGATATAGATATTGATGATATTTTAAAAGGTGGTTTTCCTTTCTAATGACTTTAGACGAATACATAGACAGTCGATTAAAAATGCCTTTTCAATGGGGTAAAAATGACTGCATAATTTTCTGTGCCGAAGCAATAAAAGTTGTTACAGGCATAGATCATTTAAAATTAGAAAAAATAAGTAAATGGAATAGTCCTTTACAAGCAAAAAAAACATTAAAAAAATTAAAAATAAATACTATGTTTGATTTATGGGATGCTCGTTTTCGGCAAATAAAAAATCCTAATAAATTAAGAGACGGTGATATAGGTATTGCTGATGTGGGATGTAGTGATGGTTTTAGTCCAGATACATCAATGATTTTTTACAAAGATGTTTTTTTAGCACCAAGTGAAAACGGTATAATTAGAGTACCTATAAATCAGACTAAATATTTCTTTGATATACGCAATATAAGGATAAGATAAATGCCACAAGCAATAGGAGCTGTAGTAGGTTTTTTTAACACCGTTTTTTTTGCATCAACAGCTTTTGCTGTTGGATTAGGTGCATCTTATGGTTTTGCAACTGTTGTAGGTGCATTAGCTGTAGGTGGTGTTATAGCAGGCGGTGTAGCTGTTATGAAAACACTTGCACCAAAGATGCCAGATCTAAATTCTTTAACAAATAGAGGGCAAAATGTTAGATCACCAATATCAACTCGTAAGCTAATATATGGTGAAGCTAAAGTTGGTGGCACATTAGTTTTTATATCTGAAGGCAATACCAATAGTGATAGAGAATATTTATATATGCTTTTTGCTTTAGCTACTCACGAATGTCAAAGCATAGATAAAGTATTTATATCAGATGATGAATGTACTCTAAATAGTAGTGGTGAAGTTACATCACCAACTAGATACTATAAAAATAGTACATATCATGCTCGTTTTATTTTAGATATGTTAGGAGCATCAACAAGCCAAACATTAGACAGCATTATGACAACTGATACAGATTTAACATCTAGCGATCATTTTAAAGGCATGACAATAGCACAAGCTAGATTAAAGTTTGATCCAGACGGTATGTTTGCATCAGGTATTCCACAACTAAATTTTTTAGTTAAAGGCAAAAAAGTTTATGATCCTAGAGATGGTAGTCAAGCTGTCGACAGTTCAGCTACCTGGACATATTCAGACAATCCGGCATTAATTGTAGCTGATTTTATAAGAAGTGATTTTGGTTTATCTGTGCCAAGCGGAAACATTGATTGGACTGTAGTATCATCAAGTGCAAATACCTGCGATCAAACAGTAACATTAGCAGATGGATCTACCGAAAAAAGATACACCTGTAACGGCATGATTGATACAGGAACACCTGTACAAAATAATTTAGATGCTTTGTTAAGCTCTATGGCAGGGAGTATGGTTTATGAAAATGGTAAATATAAAATTTTATCTGGTGAATATAGGACACCAACTTTAACTATTACAGAATCAGATCTTAGATCAGGAATAAATATACAAACTAAAACACCTGGATCTGAACAAATAAATACTGTTACAGGCCTTTATGTTGGTGCAGATACTAATTATCAACCTGCTAATTATCCTGTAATTACAGATGCTAGTTTTGTTACAGAAGATGGTCAGGAACAAAAAGCAGAAATAAATTTAAGTTTTACTAATTCAAGCACAATGGCTCAAAGAATAGCAAAAATATTCTTGATGCGTGCTAGACAACAATACACTATGACATTAGGTCTAAATTTAGAAAAATTTACTTTATCTCCAGGAGATACTGTAAAAGTAACATTAGACAGTCTTGGCTTTGAAGATAAAATATTTGAAGTAGTAGAATGGAGCTTTGGCGCACAAGATGAATTATTATCTGTTGATGTGCTTTTAAAAGAAACAGCATCAACAGTATATGATTTTGCAACTTCTGAGGAACAAAGCCAGGGTACTATACCTTCATTAACACCAACTTACGATCAGACAGTAGCAACACCAACATTTAGTTTAACTCAACAACAAGAGAAAGCGGAAGACGGGACTATAATTGATCAAATAGTTGTAGATATAAGTGATCCGACAACTGATCCTCATGTAAAATTTTACAATATATTTTGGAAAGAAAATTCAGAAAGTGATTACAAAGTAATAGAAGTAGAGAGAGAAATATAATGCCAAAAAAAACTATTAGCGACATTGATAAACAAGTTGCAGTTCTGGAAGCGCATCTTAAAGATCATATTAGAGAATGTACCAAAACATCAGAACAAACTTTGGTCAGAATTAAAAGAATTGAAGCAATTATGGTCGGTGGTACTGCATCGGTACTAACTTTACTATTAAAAATAGTATTTTTTAGCTAAACCCTGTGTAAGCCATTTTAAAAGCCATACAGCAAAAGTTTATAATTTATAGTAATTACTATATAAAACCTTTTTAACCCTACTTAGAATCAATTTATAAGGATTATTTTTAGATGATTTCAATTTTAGGCTCACTTTTAGGCTTTGGTACATCATTTATTCCTAAAATATTTTCTTTAGTGCAAGAAAGACAAAAATTTAAAAATCAAATGGCTTTGATGACTGCTCAAAGTAAAATGAAGCAATCAGAATTAGAAAGCCTGGCAAAGATACAACAAAATAAATCAATTTATGAACACGATCAAAAAATAGTTGAGAACACATCAAGTGGTTTTATAAATAATTTAAGATCTTCTGTTAGACCTGTCCTTACCTATTGTTTCTTTTTAACTTATGTTGGTTTTAAAATTGTATTAGTTGCTATTGCAATACAAGAAGGTGATGACACTTTAAAAGCTATAAAAGACAGTTACGGAGATGAAGATTTTGGACTCCTATCAATTTGTGTCAGTTTTTGGTTTGGTTCAAAATTAAACGAGAGAAATAAATGACAAAAGTAGTATTATCACCTGCAACATCAGGAAAAACATTCAATGTTAAAGTATCTGCTATAAATGATGTTGGAGTTCATTCAACAGTATCTTCACCAAGTAATATTACAATTGCTACTTATTCAACTGCACCTGCTTTGCCAACATCCATAAGTGCATCATCAGACGATCATGCTATAACTATATTTTTTACAAATCCTGCTGATAGAGACCTTAAAGGTGTTGAGATATGGTATGCAACATCAAGCGGTGGCAGTTTGTCTCTTATAGGCTCAATAGATGGCGCGCCAGGAGTAGCACAAGAATATAATTTAAATTATGACTCAGCAACTTTTAGTTTAAACCAAACTTATTATTTTAAACTTAGATCCGTAAATACAAGCAATGTTGCATCATCATATACATCAGAGGTAACAGCTCAATTTTCAACCGTACAAACATCCGATGTTACTATGAACGCAATTAGTGATACATCAGGTTCAATTGTTAGTTATAATGTTAACGGTGAGGTATCAACACAAGATAGCATTTCATATTCATCTAATGGAACAGGTAGTGATGCAACAACTTTAGCAGGTTACATGGCATCAGAAGTAACTTTAGGTACAATTGATAGTACAGTTGCAGGCTTTCTTATAAATGCTAATGCTCATATATCAAAAAGATCAGTTAGTACAAATAAATATGCCTATGCAATTGTTCTACAAAAACTTGCTAGTAATTCTTATTGGACAAAAGCTAACGCATCAGGAAATTATGCTGTGTTTATAGGATCAAGTTCTTCTACAGGCGCATCTACTACCGATGGAGTTCAAGGTAATTTTAGTGTTTCCTTTATTGATGATGCTACAGGGATAACTTCAACCACAGGTACTAAATACGGTTTATTTATTTATGAAACTACAGAGGAAAGTGCTGTTCAATGGTGGGTCTTTGGTGGCACAGGTTTAACAGTAACAGAGTTAAAAAGATGAGTTTAGAAAAACAAAAAGGTTATTTTTATAATAGTGATGGTTTGTTAATTGAATATTACAACGGTTACATTGATTTAGAGGATATGGAAACAGCTCTTGAATACAGAAAAAGCGCAGTAGGTTTTGTTGTAAGTAGTCAAGTAAATACTGATGCTTACAAATACAATTTTGAAACAGAAACAATAACGGAAATATAATGATGGATAAAATAATTGAAGCTGTAAAAAGCATAATATCA
>MDSY01154044.1_pt1 | contig 33041 bp, 32 predicted proteins | sample 811131 | NCBI WGS metagenome assembly MDSY01 (sample SAMN05326643, study PRJNA326480) | marine metagenome | isolation source: seawater | place: Atlantic Ocean: South West | collected 2010 | reverse complement strand
GAACCGTTGTCTCTAATGGATAAATTGCTCAATGAGATCAACGGCCAACTTAGCAGCCAAGGGCTTTACGTTAAATCAGGTGACGTAAGCATTGTTGATGCGAGTGTTATTGAAGCTAAGCAATATCGGCCGAATCAAGATAAGACTGGCAAATCTACATAAGACCCTGAAACACAATGGAATGTGAAAGCAGGCTCTGACGGTCAACGCAAAAGTACCTATGGGTTTAAGGCCCACATCAATGTTGATGAAGACGGGTTGATTAAGTCGACGGACTATACGGCAGGCAACGTCCACGATTCCAACTGTTTCACTCCATTGCTGGATGGTGATGAGTCTGCCGTCTATGCTGACAGTGCGTATGCCAGCGCAAAGCACGCGAAGTGGTTGAAGGAGCACAGGGTCGAGAATCGCATCATCAAGCGAGCGTACAGAAACAGGCCACTGACGATGCAAGACAAACAGTTTAACCGGTTGCACTCAGGCACACGCTGTACTGCTGAGCGGGTCTTTGGCGTTCTTAAGCTGCATTATGACATGGCCAAAACGCGTTACATGGGGCTAAGCCGCAACCGCACACGGTTTGAATTGATGTGTGTGGCGCATAATATTAAAAGAGGACTGTCGTTACGACAGGCAAGTTGTGCCTAAAGAATGCTAATAGGCCCATAAGTGGGCCTATTAGCACATTAATAAGGCGAAGAAGTGCATTTTTGTAATTTTCCGTCAAAAAATGCGCATAACAAACATCAAGGCTAATGCTTCTTAATCGTGCAAAGGTCTCATATAATTAAAAAAATATTACCCTTTGTCGGGACGGGTTTCCTGATTTTGGTCAAGGCAGCATTCTTTGGTGAGATACTTAACCAAATCGTCCAGTACGTCGTACTGCATTTTACAAAACAAAGTTGCTTGATCTCGTTATTGACGAATCACACCTGCATTTTTTAAATGGGTAATATGATGAGTTAGGGTCGAGCCAGGAATCTGCAGTGTTTTTAAAATACTGCCCACAGGGAGACCTTTGGAACCGGCGCGAACCAGTAAGGGAACAATTTTTAATCGCGTTGGATTTTCGATTTTACTTAGAATTAGGGCGGCTGTTTCAAGTTTCATGGGGACAGCATATCAGTAACAAATTACTATAAAACTACATTACTAGTTTTATAGTAATTATATAAATACCTAGTACAAGTCGTGGGTTATTTGTATGTTAAATCCTTGATTTCTAGGCTCTAAGCCGAGCCGCCAATAGATTTTTGTTGTGTTATCTCTATCTCACTTCTAAGCCAGTCAAGTAGCTTTTCAAATCGTGCCGTTTCTGCAAAGCTTGTCTAGCGCTGTATCCCATCTAGATACAGTATCAATAGCAGCATGACAGAGGATTTCTCCTATTTCGGTCAGTCGTAATTGTCGTGTGGTGCGATCGAACAGAGTGTGTCCCAGCGCTTCTTCTAGTGATTTGGTTCTGTGACTGATCGCCGATTGATCCACTCTCAGTCGCTCGGCTGCTTTTGTAAAACTCAATTCTTCACCGATTGCGGCCAGCATTGGTGATACCTGAATTAGTTTGACAATGGTTTCTTTTCTATTCATATTTATGAATTTAACTCATGTCTATATGAGTTTTCATGCTGAGGTTAAAAGGCTAAATTACTTGCGTATATTCATAAATTAGCAATATTGCTGTCATTTATATAGGAGAATAACATGAATAAAACTCAAGTAATGGTTAAGAGTATCTCAGCACAAATCGTCAATGGTTTCGTAACAGGAGGAATTGGCGGCAATCCTGCTGGTGTCGTGCTAGATGCCGACGAGCTTAGTGAAGTTGAAATGCTGGATATTGCCAAAAAAGTTGGTCTGTCTGAAACAGCGTTTGTTTCGTCATCAGATATGGAGGGGTTTAAACTTGATTTTTTCACACCCAATCAACGTATCGCTCATTGCGGCCATGCAACTATTGCTACGTTTTCTTATCTGGCAGAACTTGGGCGTATTTCTGAAGGTGCGACATCAAAAGAAACAGTCGACGGCCCACGTAAAATATTAATCAAGAATGGCGCTGCTTATATGGAACAACTAGCACCGAAATATCGGATAGCGAGTGATTGGGAAAAAGACGATGTAACGATAGCTGATGTTCTTCAGTCTGTCGGCATTACTGGGAGTGATCTGAACAATAATGTCGGCCCCACACTGGTGAATACTGGTAATAGCTTTATTGTGATTGCTGTGAAAGACGGTGCAACGCTGCGCGGCATAACACCTAACTTTGATCTCATCTCAGGCATTAGTGAAAAACTCGATCTAATCGGTTATTACGTATTCACAACCGATAGCAATGCCACTGATAAAGATGCGACTACTCGTATGTTCGCACCACGCTATGCCATTGAAGAAGAGTCTGCGACGGGTATGGCAGCTGGGCCGCTTGCCTGTGTACTTCATGATTATCTGCATATCGACAAAGACACTTTTCTAATCGAACAGGGCCGATTCATGGAACCTGCATCCCCCAGTCTTATTACAGTGGAACTGTCTGTTGAAAACGGAGAAGTTAAGAATTTGATGGCTGGTGGGTATGGCAAGATGTCGAAAAGACTTAGCATCGATTATTAGCATCTGGTTTCCCAAGAGTTATTGAGGGATGGCGGAGCAATGCTAGTCTGGCGTGTAGGATAAAAACCTGCCACCAGAGCAGTCAGTGCTGTAGTCTTCAAACTACCAGTTAAAGGGGCTGGTAAAAAAGGCTTTAGTAGCTGGCATATTACTGGACTGTAGCTTGATGTAATTGATTTTCTGATGTTTATACATGTGCATGTGGCCTAGGTTCCTTTAGATTATTAGAGTTTTTTAGGCATGTTGTAGCCGGTTATTTTGTAACGTATTCGTTCATACAGCTTTTGTGCCTAGCTGTAACCATAATTTAGTTCTGACTCTTGGCTGTAATCCCCAATAAAGTAACTACAAAAACCGCCGTGCTCGCTGGTTAATATTGGCCTTAGATCAATCATCTGATGTGTACAACGATTATAACCTCGCAAGCTGACACTGTTAACTTGGCAACTGCTGCTCAGGTATTACCATTGCATCACTAGCGCCCCACACAGACTGATCAAAGTTTACTACTGAGCCGGTCATCAATCCAGACTCGTCGCTGGCTAAGAAGGCTAAGGCTCTAGCTACTTCATCTGGGTCTACTAAACGTCCAAAAGGCATTTTTGCCCCTACCTTTTCTTGCCATCCGTCTTCGGCGCCGTGGTATTTACGCTGAATGATGTCTTCTTCATCGCTGCTCATCCAACCAATATTTAGGCAGTTAACTCTTATGCGGTCTGGCATTAAGGCGTGTGCCACATTGCGGGTGAGAGTGTTGAGGCCTCCTTTGGAGGTACAGTATGCAGTTAGCATAGGCATGCCTGCATAAGCGGCAATAGACCCGATGCTTACAATGGCGCCGTCGTTACCAGTGCTACGCATTAACTTAGCGGCTTCTTGGATAAGGAAAAAGGGGGCTCGTACGTTAATGTTCATAATGCGGTCATACAATTCTGGTGTGGTATCCAATATAGTGCCACGGGCAGATAAACCGGCCACGTTGATGAGTATGTCTAGTTTGCCAAAATACTCTTGAGCAGCTGCTATAATACGCTGGGGCGAGTCAATTTCGGCTAGATCTGCTGTAATAAAGTGAACTTCACACTTAGGGTGCTGTTGTTGAATGTGTTTGGCTACCGCCTGGCCTTTATTCGTTTGCCGGCCACAAAGTATAAGGCCTCTAGCCCCTCGCTCTGCAAAGAGGCGAGCAGTGGCACACCTAAACCTTGACTGCCCCCTGTAATCACCGCTACCTTATTGTTCAGACCCGTTAATTGCACCATTAATTTATCTCATTAATTAACCTGTTTCTTAGTTTTCCTATGGGTTTTCCTATTGGCCTAGCAAGCCAATCATTTTATCAGCTTCATGGCTCACTTCAGGAATAATAGCCTTCATAATAGTAAGCCGATCAAATAAGTTGGGATCGGCGCCAAGGGTAGCCCGCAAAGACTGACCAAAACGCTGTCGTAGACAGGTACCTATGTTGAACTTACACACATTACCTTTGGCTAGTTTCTGTATGTCAGTAGTCTTTACACCGCTGGTACCATGGATCACTAAGGGTACCTTTATGGCTGCTTGTAACTCGTTAAATCGGGTGAAATCGATATCGACAAAGGTGTTTTCCAAACGGTGCACATTACCCACAGATACGGCGATGACATCAGGATTAGCTTGTTCTAGCATCATTATAGCTTCATTGATGTCTGTTAGTTCAGATTTGATATGATCACGGCCACTGGCATAGGGCACAGATCCCACTTCTGCTTCTACTGACACGCCCAACGTCCTTGCATGGGCCACAACTTGCTTTACGCCGGCAATGTTTTGTGCAATGGGTAACTGTGATCCGTCGTACATCACGGAGGTAAAGCCTGCATCGATGGCTTTAAGAACGGTAGGAATATCGTAATTATGATCTAAATGTAAACACACAGGTACTGAAGCACTCATTGCTAAGGGCTTGAGCATGCCTATTATATGATCCAATGGCATAAATAATGTCATATCTAAGTTAACGGCCAGAATAACGCCAGCATTGCGAGCTTCTGCCGCCGTTACCACAGCGAGGGCATCTTCGTAACCAAATACATTAAAGCAAGGTACAGCATAGCCATTGTTTAAGGCTGGCTGCATTAGGTCTGTTAAATTAACTAGCATGACGGTAGCCTACTTAAACTTGTTTATCATGTCTTTCATACCGGGGATAGTATCCAGTTGGTAGACATGTTCAGGGTGAAAATTTTGGTGTAATGGGCGTTGCGATAAGCCCCCTAAAATAGTGAAGTAGTACATTTCGTAGCCCGGGCCAGCGACACATGGGTGATAACCTTTTTCTATCTGAATAGTAGAGCTATTGCGAATATGGTACACCTCTCCCATGTCTTCGCCTTCTTGAGTAATGAACTGGGCACCAAAGCCATGTTCTGGATTAAAGCGAAAGTTATACACTTCATCATGGCGTGATTCTGTAGGTAAGGTATCAGTGTCATGTTTATGGGGTGGAAACCCAGACCAGCCGCCAGCACCCACAGTAAATAGTTCGCTTACTAGCAAGCGGCCTACTTTACCTGCTTGGGCTTTACCTAATATGTGTTTGATCTTGCGATGGGTTTTGGTGTCATCAGAACCATATTGAACTGGGTCTATGTCACTTTCACGAACCACAAAGGGCTCATAAACTTCGTCATGTTTAGCGCCAGAGACAAAAATTTCCGCATTGTCACTGACACAAATAAAAGTAACTTCGGTACCAACGGGCACATAGACACCCTCTGGTTCGCCTTGCCAAATGTGCATGCGTTTACCGACTGCTTTATAGCGCTGGCCGGCTACATTAACGTCAATGCTACCAGTGGCAGGCACCAAACAGGTTTCGTAACCCTCTACTTTTGAGGTAAACGATTCACCTTTGGTCAGTTTAACAATGTTGAAATAACATAAAGGTGTTTTTTCGTCATCACGGTCAACAATGGCTTTGTTGTGGTTATTGTGAGGTGGGATATGCATAAATAACTCCTAGTAAACTTGTCGCTAACACCAGTTGGCAGCCGGTGTCATGGTCGTGGATTGTTGCATTAGGTTAATTTGTTCTGCGCTGGGCATGGCACTGGCGCAGCCGCGTTTGGACACTACGATAGCAGCAGCGGCGCTGCCCCACTCAATAGCGGCTAGCCAGTTTTGATGGTTATTATAGTGGTGCACCAGGTTGCCCAAAAAAGCATCACCAGCACCGTAGGGTTTTAGCGCAGTAACTGGATAAACACCGGTATCAAGGCGCTGGCCTTGGCTAAATAAGCTAGCTCCATTGCCTCCGCGCTTAAGTACAATAGTTTGCGCCGGAGTGTGCTTTGAGGTAGGTAGATAAGCTTTTTCAATATAGTCTTCTAAGTGCTCTGTAAGCACGGCAAACTCTTCTTCATTACCAACTACTACATCAGCATGTTGGGCAGCAAGACTGTAAATAGTGCGAGTGGTTTTTAGGTTAGGCCAATTCCACGGCCGATAATCTAAGTCTAGCCATACTGTGCACCCATTAATTTTGGCGTGCTGCATAAGTGTTAGGGCTGTTGTACGTGAAGGTTCTGAAATGAACGAGGTGCCAGTAACGACTAGATTGTTGCTGGCAGCCACCGCTTTTTGCATAGCCTTTGTCAGTTGCAATTGTAAGTCAGCAGCATCGTTGCGGTAGATCACTGCCTCACAATCTGTCGGTCTTACCTCGGCAATAGCAAGGCTTGTGCGGCTGTTACCTTGGCTGGTTTGTAAAAATTCATCACTCACATGGTATTGCTCTAGTCGTTGGCGCACAAAATGGCCAACGCAGTCATCCGACACGGCTGATAATAAAGCGACCTTGGCGCCAGCACAGCCCATAGCCACAGCAATGTTGCCCCCAGAGCCACCCATATCAGCAGTAAAACCCTGTGCATCACGAGTTTTACCACCATCAGAATGGGGATATAAATCCATTCCTGCACGGCCTAGCACCATTGCATGCCAAGTCTTTTGAGGCTTCAAGTGAAACTGATCCGTCATGTTATTTCACATCCGTCCATTGGCCACTCAGGGCCGAACGGTCAATGGCGTCCATCACCTTTTCTATTTGCAAACCATCAGCAAAACATGGCCAAGTTTGGCCCCCTTGATCGATGCTGGTAAGCAATTGGTTTAGCTCACATGCTTTAACATCGATATAGCCTAAGCTATGGCCAGCATTAGGCAAGAATGCGTCGTATGGCTTGTGATAAGGGCCCGATAGGATGGTACGGAAGCCTTGTTGGCGTGGGTCGTCAGAGGGTGTGAAGAGCTGTAGTTCGTTAAGGCGTTCCTGGTCAAAACGAATCATGCCCTGGGAGCCGTGAACTTCCCAGCTTAAACCACACTTGCGGCCCCAAGCCACGCGGCTTACTCGCAAAGTTCCTTTAATACCACTGTTAAAGCGAGCAATGGCCATACACACATCGTCGTTGTCTACAGTTTTACGGGTATTGGTTTTGGGGTCATGTCGGTCGGGATAAACAATATCGTATTCGCCCACTACACTGCTAATGTCACTGCCAGTCATAAAGTGGGCTACGCTTACAAGATGACACATGACATCGGCATTAGCTCCAGTACCAGACAACTCACGATTCATGCGCCAGCTATATGGTCGATCTGGGTCGGCTTCGTTGTCTACATCGTAGACTCCAAAGAAACCAGTCACTTCACCAATAACGCCTTCATTAATCATGTCACGAGCTGCATGCACTAAAGGGTTTTGGGTGTAGTTGTAACCAACAATTGTCGTTTGCTCACTAGTTGCAGCTGCATCCACCATAGCTTGTGAGTCAGCTAGGTTGGTAGACATCGGTTTTTCACACCAAACATGTTTACCTGCCGCTAGGGCAGCAATAGCAATTTCTTTGTGGATGGAGTTAGGCACACAAATGGAAATTAGCTCCACCTTAGGGTCATTGACCACATCCATATAATTAGTAGTACAGCGGGCAAAGCCCATTTCGGCTCGTTTTTCCTCAGCGATTTGTGGGTTTTGATCGCACACCATTTCTAAACGGGGGCGCAAATTACCACCAAAAGCAGTGCCTGCTGAAGCATATGCAATGGAGTGAGCTTTACCCATAAAAGCAGTGCCAATAACACCTATCCCTATTTCTCTCATATCTTGGTCTCTAAACCCGTGTCGGGCTATGTCTTAACACTATGTTAAATTAATAATTAACGATCGCCGTTGTTGTTATTGCGATACTGGTCTGCGACCACTGCCGCAACGATAATAATACCTTTAACAATATTGGTGTAGAACGACCCAATACCCAAAAAGGTAAAGCCTGAGGTGATTACACCCAAAATACATACACCAATAATGGTCCCTGTAATACGCCCTTTGCCACCCATTAAAGAAGTGCCGCCAATAACAACTGCGGCTATGCCATCCAACTCGTAGAGCATACCTGCGCCAGATTGTGCTGTAAGTGTGCGGGAGGTTTCCACTACTGCTGCTAAACCATATAAGCCACCAGCCAAGGTATAGACCAATAACTTATGGGCCCTGATGTTGATACCAGCCACACGTGCGGCCTGCTCATTTGAACCAATGGCATAGGTGTATCGACCGTAGCGGGTGTAGCGTAACAACAAATGAAATGCCATCGCGGTGGTTAAAAAGATGATCACTGGAATAATGCCGCTGCCTAAAATGGCGTAGTCGTCAATAAAAAAGCTCACCTGTGAACCACTGGTGTACCAGCGCGCCAAGCCACGTGCAGCAACTAACATGCCTAGGGTAGCGATAAATGGAGGGATACCTGAATAAGCAATTAAACCCCCGTTCACTCCCCCTAAAACAGACCCCATCAATATGCCAGCTACAATGGGCACTAACACAGGCATATCAGTAAGGGCAGGGTAGACCGCCCGAGTATAGTCGGAAGTTTGGGCCAAACTTGCGGCTACCAGGCCAGTAAAAGCCAGCATCGAACCACTCGATAGATCTATACCCGCCATGATAATGATTTGGGTAACGCCGATGGCAATAATGCCAATAATAGACATCTGCAAAATAATAATGGTAAGGCGTTGGGTGTTGAAAATAAAACTTTGCCCAGCAATAAACCAGCCAAGAATTTCAAAAATAAGGGCAGTGCCAAGCAACACCATTAAAATGCTGATGTCCTTTGGGAGCCAATCTTTCCAGCTGTTTTGAGTCTTATAGCCACCCGTGGATGAAGAAGTCATGATAATATCCTTGTTATGCGCGGGAGCGTTGTTTGGCTTGGCGGCGTTGATCAAGCATTACAGCGCCAACAATAATCATGCCTTTAACAATTTCTTGGTAGTAAAAGTCGATACGCAAAAAGGTGAAGCCAGAGGTAATAACACCTAAAATACACACACCAATGACAGTACCAGAAATACGTCCACGGCCACCAAATAAAGAGGTGCCACCAATCACTACGGCAGAGATAGCATCCAATTCATACATGGTTCCCATACCTGATTGAGCAATAGTAGCGCGAGCACACATTACTACTCCAGCTAATCCCGACAAGGATCCAGCGATGGTATACACCATTATTTTGTGTCTGCGCACATTAATGCCAGCAACCCGAGCTGCCTTTTCGTTCGAGCCTATGGCATAGGTGTGTTTACCATATACGGTATGCTTCAAAACGAGGTGGAAGATCACCGCCACCACAAAAAATACCAATACGGGCCAGGCCCCAGATCCAATAACAGTAAAGGAATCAGACAGTGAGTAGACTGGCTGGCCTTCAGTGTAAATGACAGCAACAGCACGCGCAGTGACTAACATTCCTAAGGTAGCAATAAACGGAGGGATACCAGTGTAGGCCGTGATGGAACCGTTAATCCAGCCGCAAGCAGCACCCACCGCTAAACCTACAGCAATAGGAATAATAATAGGTAAACCTAAAAATTGTGGAAATATGGGCGCAAAGGCGTCTACTGATTGGGCAAAACTCGCAGCAACCATCGCTGATAGTGCCAATACAGCGCCACCAGAAAGGTCTATGCCTGAGGTAATAATAACTTGCGTTACTCCGACGGCTATTATGCCGAAGATAGAAACCTGCAAAATAATGATTTCTAGGCGTTGTACATTGCCCAAAAAACTTTTCCCTATAAATAGCCAACCAAGCACTTCAAATAATACCGCTATGCCAACAAAAACAGCAAAAATGCTAGCCTCAGCGGGGAGGTTTTCTCGCTTAAACATGATGACCTCTTAAATGTAGCTGGCTTTTTCATGAACACCGCCCTGCATGCCGGTAATCATGGAAACAATTTCATTACCGTCAGTCTCAGAGGCAATCACTTCTCCGACTATGCGTCCACGACGAAAGACCCAAATTTTGTCAACTAAATTAAATACTTGGCGTAGATTGTGGCTGATGAGAATGAGCGGAACGCCCTGGTCTTTTAAACCACGAATAATGTTTTCGACCTGAGTCGTTTCCTGCACACCAAGAGCTGCGGTGGGTTCATCCATAATAATGAGTTTAGATGCAAAGCTAGCAGAGCGGCTAATGGCCACACACTGGCGCTGACCACCGGACATGTCGCCCACATGGTTACTTAAATTGGGGATCTTAATTGCCGTTCTTTCCAATACTTCCTTGGCTTTTCGCATCATTTTCTTTTCATCAAGGATGCTAAACGGTCCGAACTTGAATAATAACTCCTCACGGCCTAAGAATAGGTTTGAAGGTACGTCTAAATCATTACATAAGGCTAAGTCTTGGAATACAGACTCTATGCCTGCTTCCCGGGCCTCTAGAGGCGAGTTGAATTCCACACGTTTGCCTTCAAAAAAAATATCACCTGAGGTGGGCTGTTCTACCCCAGTAATTTGGCGCACAAAAGTAGATTTTCCTGCACCATTGTCGCCTACTATAGCAACGTGCTCACCTTTTTTGAGAGTGAAGTTGGCTTCCTCTAACGCATGCACGCCGCCATAACGTTTGGTGAGATTGTCGGTGCGTAGAATGATGTCGTCTTGGTTGTTCATAGTGTTCTCTCAAGGCACTGTAAGCTGAAAAATTAAAGGTATAACTAAAAACCTCCGGAGTAAATCCAGAGGTTTTTTTGTTACTGAGGTATTAAGGTTTAGTTAGCACCCATGTAGTCTGCCATGTTGTCAGGAGTTACCAATTCAAAAGGAATGGTAATCGCGTTAGGCAGAGATTCACCATTAATTGCAGCGATTGCAGCGTCGATTCCACCCGTTGCTTGACCAGCAGCGTTCTGGAATACCGTTACATCCAAGTCACCAGCTTTCATTGATGCTAGCGCGTCAGCAGTTGCGTCTACACTACCAATAAGTACATCATCCATGCTGATACCCGCATTTTTGAAAGCTTGAACAGCGCCTAGGCCCATTTCATCGTTGTTAGCAAATACAATATCAATCTTCATACCAGAACTTAACCAGTTAGAAACAATGTCGTTGCCTTTAGAACGCTGCCAGCTACCTACTTCTACCGCTTCTAGCTTAATGCCATTACACATAGACAGTGCCAACACTTCTTCAAAGTCTTTTGAGCGAGTTACAGCAGCTTCGTTAGACAAGATGCCTTGCAGCATTACTGCAGTACCTGTGCCTCCAGCTAGGTTACAAAGCTCGAAGGCGGCTAGGGTGCCAGACCAAGTTTCATTAGAACCAACAAAGGTGCTGGTGCCACCTAGGCTAGCTGAGTCAGCGGGCATGCGGTTTACATAAACAATAGGGATGCCTGCTGCATTAGCCATTTTGGTCATCTGCGGGGTGGCTGCAGCACTTACAGCAGTAACTACAAGGGCATCAACACCAGAGGCGATGAAATTCTGCACCTGGCTTAATTGGGTGCCTACATCTTCACGGGCGTCTTCTATTTGGAAAGTGTGACCTCTTTCTTCAGTGTGCGCCTTGGCTGCTTCACGCATTAAAGTTAGAAAGTTGTCATCAAAGTTTGAGCTTAAATATCCAATGGTTGCAGCATTCGCACTGGTAGCCATAACTACAGTTAACGCCGTAGCTGCAAACAAATTTGTGGTTTTCATTATTATTCTCCAATGATTGGTTAAACTGCCAATCGATATTTAATTTGGGCCTAGGCCCATGGTTGCTATAATTAGCACTTAAGTAGAACCAGTCATCGGTTTGGAGCACACCTAAAATAGTTGCACGATCACAAATCTGAAGACCTGCCATTTGTACCATTCTAAAAAATAAATTTCAATATGTTTTTTTTGAAATAAATATTCCAAAATTGAAATTGTGCACGTATACTCGCTCACATTGAGGGGTATGGCATTAATGTATATAGAAGACAGACTATTGTATGTCCCAGACTACTAATACGAGATAACCTATGACAGCAGTTGAAGCATTACAGCCACCCAGGGCATATAGTCAGCTTAAGCCTTGGTTACAGGACCATTACCGGTCCTTACCTAAGCGTTTGCAAAACGTAGCTGTATTCGCCTTACACAACCCTGAAGTTATTGCCCTGAACACTGTGGCAGTAATTAGTGCACAAGCACAAGTCACGCCATCTACTATGGTTAGGTTTGCTAAATCTATTGGTTATGAAGGGTTTACAGACATGCAGTCTGTATTCCAAGAAAGTATGCGCCATGTGCCACAGCCTTATTCTCAGCGGCTCACTGAGCTAGCACCACCTAGCGAATCTGAAGAAACAGTATTACACCAGTTTAGTCAGGCTGCTCGCGCTTCTATCACGCGCCTTGAGGAGCAAGCTGACGGTCATGCTATTCGTGCAGCAAGCTCTCAAATAGCTGCAGCACGCACAATATATTTGGCTGGCCAAGGTCGTGCCGAACCTGTTATCACTTACCTCCACTACACCTTTGTTAAGTTGGGTATGCAAACCGTAGTGTTGGATGGTATGGCCAGTGCAATGGCTGACAAAACGCGCATGATCCAGCCCGATGAACTTTTGCTAGCCATAAGTTTTAGCCCTTATACAGCGAACACTCGAGAACTGGTAGATATTTGCCTAAAGGCGGGTGTTAAAGTGGTCGCTCTGACTGATTCCACCTTAAGTCCAATTGCCCAGGTAGACGATTTACACCTTGAAGTGTTAGAGCAAGAAGTGAGTGGTTTTCGAGGTCTGTCGGCCACTATGTGCTTAGCCTTGTGCTTGGCTGTGGAAGCTGGAAAAAGGCGCGCTGAAAATCAATAGTCGCCTTGCCCCTATGTTTTTTTATTTATAAAACTGGAACTTACATTCCTTCACGGTATTGATATGGAACAAAAAAGTTTAGATTTAGTTTGTCTTGGCCGTGCTGGTGTTGACCTTTATGGTCAACAGGTCGGTGGCCGCTTGGAAAATATGGCTGGTTTTGCTAAGTATGTGGGGGGCAGCCCTGCAAATACCGCCATTGGTACGGCACGCTTAGGGTTGAAGTCGGGCATGATTACCCGAGTAGGCAATGAACACATGGGGCGCTTTATCCGCGAAACCATGCAAGCTGAAGGTGTGGATGTTCAAGGTGTCAAGACAGACCCTGATCGGTTATCTGCTCTGGTTATTTTAGGTATTCAGGATGAAGACCAATTTCCACTTATTTTTTATCGGGAAAACTGCGCTGATATGGCTTTATGTGAAGCCGATATCGATGAGGGCCTCATTGCTTCAAGCCGAGCTTTGCTGCTTTCTGGCACTCACTTAAGCACGCCAACTGTGGCTACGGCTAGTCGTAAAGCCATCGCCTTGGCAAAAAAACATAATACCCAAGTGGTATTAGATATTGATTATCGCCCTAATCTCTGGGGATTAGCTGGCCATGGTGACGGAGACAGCCGGTTTATAGCTGATGGTAAAGTGAGTAAACACCTACAAACATTCTTGCCAGACATAGACCTTATTGTGGGTACCGAAGAAGAATTTCATATTGCTGCTGGCACAGAAGATAGCTTACAAGCTTTAGCAGTTGTGCGGTCTATGTCTATGGCTACGTTAGTGTGTAAGCGCGGTGCTCAGGGCTGTAGGGTGTTTGATGGTGGCATTAATGGTTGGCATTCGGGTACTGAAGGGCCAGGTTTTAAAGTTGAAGTGTTTAATGTTTTGGGGGCTGGTGACGCCTTTATGTCAGGGTTGCTGCGTGGTTGGCTAGGCGGCAAAGATTGGTCCACCAGTTGCGCCTATGCTAATGCTTGTGGTGCTTTTGCCGTGTCTCGCCATGGTTGTTCACCAGCGGTACCTTCATGGCAGGAATTAGCATACTTTTTAGAGCACGGTAGTGAGCATCAAGCGCTGCGTTTTGATCTTGTATTGAGTCATATTCACCGTACAACTAATCGCAATAAACAACATCAACGCGTAATCGCATTTGCTATCGACCATCGCCATCAGTTTATTAACTGGGCTAAGGAGTCTGGTAAATCATTAGCTGACATTGCCAAGTTTAAGCAGTTAGCGGTACAAGCAACACAGCAAGAAGCTGGGCAAGATAGTGGTATTGGGATGTTGGTGGATGACCACACTGGCCGTGCAGCCTTGCACCAAATAACCAGTAGCGGTGCATGGGTAGGTCGGCCGATAGAAGTATCTGGGGCATTTCCTTTGCAGCTTGAAGCTGATGGCGACATAGTGCAACATTTGAGTGATTGGCCCCTTAACCAAACGGTTAAAGTATTGTGCCCATACCGATTAGATGATGATGCTAAAACAAGGCAGCACCACGATAAGTTGATGCTGCAATTAGATCAGGCTTGTCGCTTTACGGGGCATCAATGGTTGTTAGAAATCATTACTGCTAGAAATGGCAATAGCCCAGCATTTGAACAAGTGGCGCCCATCATGCAGCATTTTTATGACTTAGGTGTAAAACCTGATTGGTGGAAGCTAGAGCCAGCCTTAACTAATGACTACTGGCACAATGTGGGTCGGGTGATTGATAAAAATGATAGCTATTGTCAAGGTGTCATCGTTTTAGGCTTAAACAGTACTGTAGAAAACATAAGTGAAGCCTTCTGTGCGGCTGCCAAACAGCCTTGGGTAAAAGGGTTTGCCATTGGTCGAACCTTGTTTGCTGAAGCCGCTCAAGCTTGGCTAAAAGGTGACATTGATGATGCCCAGGCCGTCGCTTTAATGGCCCATAAATACCGATTAACCATTGCTGCCTGGGACGATGCCCAAGCACTTAAGTCATAAAGAAGAAGAGTACACAGTTATGTCAACAAGTATGAAAACAGTCCGGCTAACCACCGCCCAAGCATTGGTTCGATTCTTGGTTAATCAGCATATGGTGCAGGATGATGGTACCGAATTACCTTTATTTGCCGGGGTGTGGGCCATATTTGGCCATGGTAACGTGGCAGGTATAGGCGAAGCCCTGTATCAAGTACAAAAACAGTTGCCCACTTATCGTGGGCATAATGAACAATCTATGGCTTTGGCAGCCATTGCGTTTGCTAAGGCTCGTCAGCGCCAACAAGTAATGGTTGCCACTACCTCTATTGGCCCAGGTGCCACTAACTTAGTGACCGCCGCTGGCGTGGCCTATGTTAATCGCCTGCCAGTGTTATTAGTGCCAGGTGATGTATTTGCTTCTGGCCAGCCAGACCCAGTGCTACAGCAAACCGAAAATTTCGCTGATGGTAGTGCTACAGTAAACGACACACTGCGCCCCGTAAGTCGTTACTTTCATCGTATCACTCGTCCAGAACAGTTGATTCAAGCATTACCTAGGGCCATGGTAGCACTGACTGACCCAGCTTTATGTGGCCCTGCCACCCTTAGCATCTGCCAAGACGTGCAATCGTTAGCTTTTGACTACCCTGAATACCTATTTGAAAAGCGAGTATGGCGACTACGCCGCCAAGGCCCAGACCAGTTCGAGTTAACTCAAGCTGTTGAAAAGTTATTGGCTGCTAAGCAGCCAGTCATTGTGGCTGGTGGCGGTGTGCGCTACTCCCTAGCAGAAAACGAATTACAAGCGTTTGCCAAGCGCCATCAAATCCCAGTAATTGAAACCCAAGCGGGTAAGTCATCAATGCTGGCTAGTGACCCATTAAATGCAGGGGCAGTAGGTGTTACAGGTGTAGATAGCGCCAATGATTTGGCCGCTAATGCGGATGTGGTTTTGGCAGTAGGCACTCGTTTACAAGATTTTATTTCAGGCTCAAATACCTTGTTTAAAGGGCAGGTGATTCAGCTTAATGTGCAACCCATAGATGCGGTGAAATACCGTGCTCACAGTTTGTTAAGTGATGCTAAATTAGGCCTGCAAGCACTCTCTTTGCAGTTGGGCAACTATGTTGCTCCAGGGGCTTGGAAGCAACGAGCACAGGATGGTATTTCTACCTGGAGCAAGGTGTGTGAAGGCATCTTACCTGCTGATGACACCCAAACAACCCCCTCAGATGCGCAAGTCATTGCTGCTGTAAATACTAGCGTTGATACTAACGCAGTGGTGGTGGCTGCAGCAGGTAGTCTGCCATCGGAGTTACATAAGCATTGGCGGGCAGAGCAAGTGGGTGGTTATCATTTGGAGTATGGCTACTCCTGTATGGGCTACGAAATTTGTGGTGGCGTGGGTGCTAAATTAGCATGCCCAGATCGTGAAGTAGTGGTTATGGTGGGAGATGGCTCCTACATGATGATGAACTCCGACATAGCTACTGCCGTGAGCATGGGTTTGCAGCTAACGATTGTGGTATTAGACAACAGAGGCTTTAGTTGCATCAATAGGTTACAGATGGCTACTGGTGGTGCTAACTTTAATAACCTACTGCAAGATACGTATAACCAAGGCTTGGCGCAAATAGATTTTGCGGGGCATGCCCTTGCTATGGGCGCCCATGCCGACCATGTGGCCAACATAGGCGAGCTTAAAAATGCAGTCCATGCTGCCAGACAGCGTGTGGGTGTGAGTGTGGTAGTGATTGATACAGATCCTCTTCATTGTTCACCGGGCGGAGCATATTGGGAAGTGGAGGTGCCAGAAGTGTCGGTTCGAGAAGAAGTGGTTGCCAAACACAAAGAGTGGACTGCTAAACGTATGGTAGAACGAGGGTACTAAATCATGTCTAAGCTACTAATAAAACCTGCTGCTACTTCTCAGGTACACCAGGTCACGCCTGAGTCTGCTGGCTGGAAATATGTGGGTTTTGCAGTGCACGATATGGCAGCTGGTGACACCTTACAATGCCAACAGGCAGGGCGCGAGCTGTGTATTGTTATTTTGACAGGTACTGCCAACATTTGCGTGGGTCTGCAACGTTGGACCGATGTAGGTGGCCGTGAGAGTGTGTTTGTTGACCAACCTCCGGGTGCTGTTTACGTACCAGCAGGAGAAGCAGTTGAAATATTAGCTGTGGATGCTATTGAAGTGGCTGTGTGCAGCGCACCGGGGCAAGGCCATAGTGGTTCAGCGCGATTAATAAATGTTGCTGCCATGTCTCAAGAAACTAGAGGACAAGGCACCAACACCCGCCATGTGCGCAACATTTTACCAGAAACTGAGGCAGCTGATGGCCTATTGGTCGTGGAGGTGATTACCCCGTCTGGTCATTGGTCGTCTTACCCGCCGCACAAGCATGACCGTGATGCTAGCCCTGCTGAAACTTTACTAGAAGAAACCTATTATCATCGATTAAGCCCAACTTCTGGATATGCCCACCAACGCGTGTATACCGATGATCGTAGCTTAGATGAAACCCTTTCGGCAGAAGATAGAGACGTGGTTTTAGTGCCCAAAGGTTATCACCCCGTGGGGGTGCCTCACGGTTATACCGGATACTATTTAAATGTTATGGCTGGCCCCATTAGGGAATGGCACTTTTATAATGACCCAGCACACGAATGGATGCTGGCAAAGAACTAGAACAGCTAGAGATACACTAATGAATTTAAAATTTGGAATGTCGCCAATTTCTTGGTCTAACGATGATCTTCCCAAATTAGGTGGACAGACATCGTTAGAAACATGCTTAAGGGAAACCCGTTTAGCAGGTTACACGGGCACTGAGACAGGTGGTAAGTTTCCTAGAGACAAAGCCAGCCTTGGTAAAGTACTCAAGGAGCATGATTTACAACTAGTGTCAGGCTGGTACTCTGGCCAATTGTTAGACATCAGTGCCGAGCAAGAAATCATTAATATACAGTCTCAACTGGAACTGTTTCGTGACCTAGGCGCTGCTGTTTTGGTTTACGGAGAAACTTGGAAAACAGTGCAAAATGTCCGTAATGCCCCTTTGTGTAATAAACCCATACTGCCTGAGGTCGAATTTGCAGCTTATGGTGAACGGCTCACTAAAGTAGCCGAGTATTGTGCTAGTGAAGGCGTGCCATTATCGTTTCATCACCACATGGGTACTGGTGTTGAAACAGAGCAAGAGCTAGATTTGGTAATGCAAAACACTGGCGATGCCGTAGGTTTATTAGTGGATACGGGGCATTTAGTGTTTGCTGGTGGAGATTTGTTGGCCGTGGTGGATCGTTATGGCCATCGTATTAACCATGTGCATACAAAAGACATACGCCAAGACGTTATGGCAACAGTAGACCCTAGCAAAGATTCGTTCCTAGATTGTGTGCTACGGGGCGTATTTACTGTGCCAGGTGACGGTATGATCGACTATGGCCGCTTTATGCAGGCTTTGGCTGACAAAAAATATGAAGGTTGGGTGATCGTAGAAGCCGAACAAGACCCCGCTAAAGCTAATCCCTACGACTATGCGTGTATGGGTTATAAGGCGTTGCAACAGGCTGCATCAGCAGCAGGTTACTCTATTATTGATTAAGCGGTGAACATAATGGTTAGACTAGCACTACTTGGCGCAGGGCGCATTGGCAATATTCATGGCCGCAATGTTTTACTTAACCCAGAGGCGCAGTTGGTCGCCTTATATGATCCGTATCAGCCCAATGCAGATAGTTTGAGTGAGGCCCTTGGTTGCCAACAAATGACAGCAGAGCAAATATTTGCCGATCCTACTATTGATGGTATTCTGGTGTGTTCAGCAACCGATACTCATGCTGATTTAATAGAACAAGCCGTGGCTACAGGCAAACATGTCTTTTGTGAAAAACCGATAGATTTGTCTTTGCCCCGGGTGCAAGAGGTGGTGGCCAAAGTTAAGGCCAGCAACATTATTGCTATGTTGGCGTTTAACCGACGCTTTGATCCCAACTTCGCTTTATTGCAGCAGCGCATTGCTGCTGGAGAAATAGGTGAGGTAGAAATGGTGAGTATTATATCCAAAGACCCAGCACCTCCGCCAGTAGAATACATTAACGTATCGGGTGGCTTATTTCGAGATATGACCATACACGATTTTGATATGGCGCGGTTTTTATTAGGTGAAGAAATAGTAGAGGTGAGTGCACAGGCATCTTGTTTAGTTGATGCTGCCATTGGTGAAGCGGGAGATGTGGACACTGCACTAGTCATGCTGCGGACTAAGTCTGGCAAATTAGCACAAATTTCTAATAGCCGAAGGGCTAGCTTTGGTTATGATCAGCGCTTAGAAGTTCATGGTAGTTTAGGCATGTTAACGGCCACTAATGTTAATGAACATACCCTTACTAGTTATACCCAAGCAGGCGTTACCCAGGCTAAGCCGTTACACTTTTTCTTAGAACGATATGAACAGGCATACAAATCTGAATTAGCTGGATTTATTTCAGTTTTAAATGGTGCTGATGCAGTACTGCCTAGTATGGATGATGGCTGCCAAGCTTTACTTTTAGCAGAAGCAGCAATTTTATCTGTGCAACAAGGCCGCAGTGTTGCTGTGAGCGAAATAGGCTGACTTAACGTTTTAGGGGGGTAAAGTGATGGCTGATATGCGTATGTTTGTGGCAAGTTTGTGCCAGCAAAACGAATCTGAAAAGTATCCACACGCAGAGGGTTTTGAAGCCGACATTCCCATTTATGACGGTGATTTTTTACGGGCTTTGACCAGCGACCAAATGGCTGTAGTCAAAGCCGAATGGGTGCAATGCTGGCAGCATGGCGCAGGCATATTTGTGGTGCGTAAGCTCTTTGATCAAATAGCTACTGTTGATGCTGCAACCCAAGTGTTTTATGACCTGCTGCATGAACAAAATCAAGTCCAGCATAATTTAGCTGATCACTTTGCTGCTGCTGGTGCTAATAGCCGTATATGGAACTGTTTGGAAAAAATGGCAGTTCACAATGCCAAAGTGTTTATAGATTATTACAAAAACCCACTTTTGGCAGACATATGCACCGCTTGGCTTGGGCCTGAATATCAACTTACCTCACAAGTTAACCTGGTACATCCAGGAGGTGCAGCCCAACAACCCCATAGAGACTATCATTTGGGGTTCACTACTGATGAACAGGTGCAAAAATACCCATTACACGTGCAGGTAATGTCGGCCATGCTCACCCTACAGGGCGCGGTAGCCCATATCGATATGCCTATTGAGTCTGGCCCCACCTTATTGCTGCCATACTCTCAGCGTTATGAGCATGGTTATGGGTTGTATCGTAACCCAGAGTTCAAAGCCTATTTTGCTGAACATGCAGTGCAGGTGCCTTTAGATAAGGGGGATGGCATGTTTTTTAACCCAGCACTAATGCATGGGGCCGGTGCAAACACCTCAGTGGATGTAGAGCGTATGGCTAATTTGCTGCAGATATCGTCTGCATTTGGTAAACCCATGGAATCGATTGATCAACAGCGCATGCAACTGGCTTGTTACGATGAGCTTGATACAGCCCAACTGAGCTGCAATGAATTAGCAGCTATTGCTACAGCCCTAAGCGATAGCTATCCTTTTTCTAGCAACATGGACCGTGACTCAGCAGGAGAAGGTCTAAGGCCTTTAAGTGGACGTGATGTGTTATTGCAGGCTGTGGGTGAAAGCTGGACGCTGTCGCAGTTTCAACAGGCTTTAAAAGACATGAATTGGCGCAAGGCCAGCCACTAAAAAGGGTTTGGATCAGTTTTTCGCTCAACATTCGCTTTTGGATGACAAGAATAGTTGAGCGATTAGCGCACACACATTAACCTTTACTAAGGTTGCAGCGGTACGCATTAACTGCCGAGCAGATTGCACCTGACAAAGCAGGTTTTACTGCATAATCATGCCACCATCAATCATGATCAGCTGACCTGTCATATAGTCTGATTCTGCACTCGCAAGAAAACTTGCTGTGCCTACAACGTCCTTCGGATACGAATACCGTTTTAACAAGATCATATCTTCAGCAAGCTGATCCATAGACTGGCCTTCTTTTTCAAACTTACCAATGGCCACTAAATCCTTATCGAGCTGTTCCCATAGTTCGGTTCTTACCACACCTGGGCCATAGCCATTTACAGTAATATTTTCTGCTGCTAAGGCTTTTGCGCCGCCATTAATCATAGCTAGAACAGCATGTTTACTGCACGCATAGGGCACCACGTCGTCAAACGCTTGACGAGACAGAATCGATCCTACATTGATGATTTTATAAGGTTCTGGTTGCTTCCCTTGCTTGATCATCTGCTTGGCAGCTTCTTGCATCACTATTAAGCAGCCTAGGGCGTTAATATCCATGATTTGATGCCAATTTTCTTCGGTAATATCCAAGAACATAAGAGGCTTGTTGACGCCAGCATTATTAAGCATCACGTTAATGCTACCAAATGCTTCAGCTGTTGCCTCCACTGCCGCTTTTACCTGGTCGCGTTTAGTCACATCTACTTGTACAGCAATGGCTTCACCACCACTGGCTTCGATGCGGGCAACAACCTCATTACAACCTTCAATATTGACATCTGCAACACAGATTATTGCACCTTGTGCTGCATAGTGCTCAGCAATTGCTGCACCCATACCGCGTGCTGCACCGGTAATCATCACATGCTTGCCCAGCAAGCGAGTGGTATCCATAACTAGTTTCCTTTGCGTTTTGTATTTGGCTTTGATGTCAGAATATCAGACAACTCTTAAAATTACGTACAATTTAATGCAATCGATTGCACAATGAAAGTAATCTGGAGTCAATAAATAGTTTTAAAAAGATACTCTCAGTTTGGCTTACCACCTTTAAAATAGTTGGTTATTTACTTTTTTGCCTTATTTTTTATCATATTGGACATTTGAAAGGTGGGTAGATCGCTAAATAGGTTGACTCAAAAAAATCTTGTGGTTCAATGAGAGTGCAATCGGTTGCACCAGTATGTTTTTTATTGTGCCGGCAGTAGTTTATTAAATAGTTGCTTAGACGGTAATGACAGCCGAAGTTTTTATTATGAGTAGTTGGTAAAACTACTTTTTTTGATGCAAAGATAACGCTATAACGCTAGATTTTATAAGGTAATATTATGACTATATTGACATCTTCAGACCCCAAAATTGTGATGCCAGATGATATAGACCCAGGCTGGGACTGGTCCGGCATGATCCCGTCACCTGGACGCATGAATGTAGATTTTGAAGAACGTGTCGATTTCAGACGCTTGCATAATTACCGTACTGCTCGGGCGCGTCAAGCGTTGGCCAATTCTAGTATTGGAGCACTATTGTGCTTTGACAACAATAATATTCGTTACTTAACCAGTACCGTTATTGGCGAGTGGTCCCGCGATAAAATTTGCCGCTACACCTTATTCACTGGCAATTCAGATCCCTATTTATGGGACTTTGGCTCCGCCGCTGCACACCACCGCCTGCACAACCCCTGGCTTGACAAAGACCGGGTGAACGCTGGCATGCTTGGACTTCGCGGTTCTGTTGCTGAAGATGCCGGTTTGTTTCGCAACGCTGCAAAGCAGATTGCTGATTTATGCCGAAAAGAAGGCGTTTTTGATATGCCTATTGGTGTTAATATTATAGAGCCACCAATGATGTTTGCGCTTCAGGCTGAAGGCCTCAAGGTAGTAGATGCTCAACAGGTTATGCTAGATGCTCGTGAAATTAAGAGTATGGACGAGATAATATTGCTCAATACTGCGGCTTCAATGGTAGACGGTGCTTATCATCTTATATCTGAGCAGTTAAAACCTGGTGTGCGTGAAAACGAAATAGTGGGATTAGTTAATAAGTTTTTGTATGACAACGGTTCAGATGATGTTGAAGCCATCAATGCTGTTTCTGGTGAACGTTGCAGTCCACACCCTTACAACTTTACAGACCGTATGTACCGGCCTGGAGATCAAGCCTTCTTTGATATTATTCATTCGTATATGGGTTACCGCACATGTTACTACCGAACCTTAAACGTAGGCTTTAAGACCCAAGGTCAGTCAGATGCATATAAGCAAGCACGTGAGTGGATTGATGATGCGATTGCCTTGGTTAAGCCAGGCCTAACCACTGATAAGATCGCCGCCGTTTGGCCCAAGGCTGAAGATTTTGGCTTTGCAAACGAAATGGAAGCGTTTGGTTTGCAGTTTGGTCACGGCTTGGGAATGGCACTTCATGAGCGTCCAATTATTAGCCGCCTAGTCTCATTTGATAAGCCGTTTGAGCTTAAAGAGGGCATGGTGTTTGCTCTAGAGACTTATTGCCCAGCGTTAGATGGCAGTGGTGCAGCACGCATAGAGGAAGAGGTAGTGGTGACTGCTGATGTTTGTAAGATACTTACTTTGTTCCCTGCTCAAGAACTATTTGTAGCTAATCAATATTAATCATGCAGCTATTACCACGCTTTAAAACAACAGGAATATCATGACAAGTCAATTTATTGTAGGCATTACAGCGGATTTATCCACCAGCATACCCACTGATTTATATATTAATGGCCAATGGGTGCCAGCCCAAGATAGTGGTGTGTTTGCTGTAGTAAACCCTGCTAATAATCAACAGTTAGCCAATGTGGCTTCTGCTTGTGAGCAGGACGTACTTAGTGCTATCGATGCCGCCCATAAAGCTGGACCTGGCTGGGCTAGCGTCTCACCTAGAGCACGAGCTGAAGTTTTACGTAAAGCATTTGAATTGATGATTGAGCATAAAGAAGTTTTAGCTCGCCTTATTTCTCTAGAAGAAGGTAAAACCCGTGCTGAAGCTTTGGGTGAAGTTGCCTATGCTGCAGAGTTTTTTCGCTGTTATGCAGAAGAAGCCTGTCGTGACCAAGGTATCTTCATGCGGGCTCCCTCAGGTGCTAATAACATATTGGTTAAGCATCAGCCTGTTGGCGTGTGTTTATTAATTACACCTTGGAACTTCCCAGCTGCTATGGGCACCAGAAAGATTGCTCCAGCATTAGCAGCAGGTTGCACTACTATCTTAAAACCTGCATCAGAGACGCCATTAACTGCGCTATATCTAGCTCAATTACTAGAGCAAGCCGGGGTGCCTGCAGGAGTTGTTAATGTGATTCCTTCTAAGCGCTCTTCAATGGTGTCTGAAGTCAGTTTAAGTGATTCAAGGGTAAGAAAAATATCCTTTACCGGCTCCACTGAAGTGGGTCGATTACTGTTGGCCAAAGCCAGTGAAAGAGTGGTTAATTGCTCGATGGAGCTAGGAGGAAATGCGCCTTTTATTGTTCTAGAGGACGCCGATATGGATGTTGCTGTAGAGAGTGCCATGGTGGCAAAAATGCGTAATGCAGGGGAATCTTGCATTGGAGCTAACCGCTTTTACGTACATCAAGCTCGTGCTGAAGCGTTCTCATCTCGACTGGCCCAAGCCATGAGTGAGCTAGTACTGGGTGATGGCATGAAAGAGGGTGTAGACGTTGGACCACTTGTTAATGCCAGCACCATTAATAAAGTAGAGCAGCTTGTCGATCAGGCCGTTGTACTGGGTGCTAAAGTATTAACGGGAGGCGCGCGGGTTGCAGGCCCGGGGTTTTTCTACAAGCCCACAGTGCTGGTTGATATACCAAATAATGCCGACATCTTACGCGAAGAAATATTTGGCCCGGTGGCTTCCATCATAACGTTTACTAGCGAAGATGACATGATTACCGCTGCAAATGACACTATATATGGCTTAGCAGCTTATGTTATTGGTGCCAATGTAGGCAATGCCTTAGCCGTAGCAGACAAGTTAGAGGCAGGTGTTTTGGGTGTAAATAGGGGCTTTATTTCTGACCCAGCCGCCCCCTTCGGTGGTGTCAAACAAAGTGGCATCGGGCGTGAAGGCTCACAAGACGGTTTGCACGAATTTACCGAGAAAAAATACATCGCAATTGAGTGGTAACCAATTGAGTGGCAACTAACACTGATTGTACTGCACGCTAGTTCTTTAGATACCAAGGCAAGTGCAAAAACCAAATAGACAGGAGTAATGGCTGTGGCCAAGGCAACAAATATCCCAATAAACGTAAAGTGGCTGCAAATTACTGCTACTGACGCTGACTGGAAAAAAATAGGTAAGGCCGAATGTACAAAAATGCTTACCCATTTACATATCATTCGAGCTTTTGAAGAGACTCTGTCAGGCCTAAATAATAATGGTTTGATTCATGGCCCATTGCACCTAAGTATTGGGCACGATGGCGCCGTTGTGGGTGCTATGTCAGAGCTGGGTACAGATGACCTAGTGAATGGTTCTCACCGTGGTCATCATGTGTTTTTAGCTAAAGCACTCAACCACATACATGAACAAAGTGATGACCCAGATCAAGCAGGATTCTCTTTAGCAGTTAAGGACACTATATACCGTACTATGGCTGAAATCATGGGCTTACAGCCAGGTTATAGTGGTGGCCGTGGTGGTTCTATGCATCTGCGTTGGAAAGAAGCAGGGGTCATTGGTACTAACGCGATCGTTGGTGGTGGTGTGCCTACGGCAGCAGGAGCAGCTTGGTCACAACAGCGTGACGCAAAGGGCAAGGTAGTGCTTACAGCTTTTGGTGATGGTTCTTGTCACATAGGTAATGTTCTTGAAACTTTTAACTTAGCCGCTTTATATGACTTGCCCTTATGTTTTTATATAGAAAATAATGGTTATGCGGTGTCTACCTCACTAGCAGAGCAAGCGCGGGAAACGCGTATGTCTGCGCGAGGTATCGGCTTTGGTATTCCTTCATTCAAAGTGGATGGTATGGACCCAATCAGTGTGCGTATGGCGATGCAGCAAGTCAATCAACTATTACGTAACGGTGAAGGCCCAGCAGTCTTAGAAGTGGATGTATATCGTTTCTATCATCACAGTGGTGGTGTTAAAGGCAGTGCCTTTGGCTATCGAGAAAAAGAAGAAGAGCAGCAATGGATAGCGCGTGATCCATTGCGCTTTATGGAAGCAAAAATGATTAAGCTAGGTTGGCTAAGTCAAGAGGATTGCGATGCCATTGGTTTAGCTGCAGCTCAGTTAACAGCAGACGCAGCGGCAAGACTTACGGTAACCAATAATGGTACCCGCACAATTAGCACTGAATTGTGGCCAGACCCCAGCACCTGTGATGAGAGTTTGCGTAGTAATCTAGAAGAACTAGAAAATACTGAGTATGTAGAACAGGAAAGTTTTTCTGGCAGCCTTGCACCCACTAAATTCATTACTGCCATCGCTAAAAATATGGTGCGTCGGTTTGACACTGACGACCGACTATTTGTCTTAGGCGAAGACGTACATAAGTTGATCGGAGGCACCAATGGAGCGACTAAAGGTATCCCAGAGCGCTGGCCTGACCGATGTGTACCCACACCTATAGCAGAACATGGTTTTGTAGGGTTAGCGGGTGGTGTTGCTGTTACTGGTAAATACCGGCCAGTAGTAGAGCTAATGTACCCTGATTTTGGCTTAGTTGCAGCGGACCAGTTGTTCAACCAAATTGCTAAAGCTCGTCATATGTTTGGGGGCACTATTAAAATGCCTCTAGTGTTGCGTACCAAGGTGGCTATTGGCACTGGCTACGGCTCTCAGCACTCAATGGACCCTGCAGGATTGTTTTCTATGTGGCCAGGATGGCGCATTGTAGCGCCGTCTAATCCGTTTGATTATGTAGGCTTAATGAATTCTGCGTTGCTGTGTGAAGACCCAGTATTAGTTATAGAAAGTGTAGAGCTGTATAACAAAACCATGCCCGCAGCAGTGGATGACGATGATTATTTCATAGCGCTAGGTACTGCTAAAGTCGTTCGAGAGGGTGCAAGATTTACCGTATTAACTTATCTGAATAGGGTGGGTAGAGCCATGGATGTGTGTGAAGAACATGGTATAGACGCTGAAATAATTGACCTTCGATCGTTAGATCGTGCCGGACTTGATTGGAAAACAATCGGTGCAAGTATTGAAAAAACCAATCATGTTATTGTTTTGGAGCAAGGTTGTGTGACTAACTCCTATGGTGGTTTGGTTGTTGAAGAAGTACAGAAACGCTACTTTGACCATCTAGACCACCCAGTAATGCGTATCCATGGAGGAGAAGCCTCACCTGTGGTTTCTAAGCCTTTAGAGCGGGCAGCTTTTGTCGGTGCAGAAGAAATTCTCAAAGGCTTTGAACAAGCAATAGCTGATCAAGGTTAATAAATAGGTTAAAACTATGAGTAATACAACGGGTATGCCTGGGTTAAAAGGCATAGATCATATAGGCATTACAGTGCCTGATTTAGATCAAGCAGTAGATTTTTTCGTTAATGTTGTTGGCTGCGATCCATTTTATGAATTGGGGCCATTTGAAGCCAGTGACTGGCTTGCTAAAACGTTAGATGTACATCCTGATACAGTGATGAAAAAGTTACGTTTTTTACGCTGTAAAAATGGCACCAATTTAGAGCTTTTTGAATACAGCTCACCCGGACAAAATACTCAGGTGCCTAAAAATAGTGATATAGGAGGGCATCATTTAGCCTTTTATGTAGACGACTTCGACGCAGCACTGGCTTATCTACTATTCAACGGCATAGAAATTATGGGTGAACCAGTGGTGCGTACCGCTGGCCCTAGTGGCGGCCAAACATGGGTGTATTTTAAAGCGCCATGGGGATTGCAACTAGAGTTGGTGAGTTTTCCTAAGGGCAAGTTATACGAACAAGACTACCATTATAAATTGTGGCATCCAGCCCACCCTGAACAATAGCTAGGTTAGCGAATGCTTGCTTTTGTTGCTAACGGGCAGGTGAAAATGTACATTGAGGAGATTTACAGTGCCAGTCGAAATTAAGATGCCAGCGATTACCCCTGACTTTGACGCGGGTAATATCAGTAGTTGGGATAAGTCTGTAGGTGATAAAGTGGTGAAGGGCGACACACTGGTTGCCATAGAAACTGACAAAGCGATTATTGAAGTTGAAGCTGAAAGTAACGGCACCTTGGGGCAGATTTTAATACCAACGGGTACTGAAGATGTCCCTGTGCATTCATTAATTGGGTACTTATTAATTGGTGATGAAACCATAGCAGACCTGCCAAAAAGGCCAGCAGAGGATAATGAGAATAATGAGAATAATGAGAATAATGAGGGTAATGAGGGTAATGAGGGTAATGAGGGTAATGAGGGTAATGGTATATCAACTGCGTCAGAGTCAGAGTCAGAGCTTAATCCTGTTGAGGGATTAACTTCAGTAACAGTAACAACATTACCAACCTTACCAGTAATGCCAGCTCAAGAAGAGGTAAGTGAAAATCGATCACAGCGATTATTTGCCAGCCCTCTTGCAAGGCGTATTGCTGAGCAAAATCAAGTAGATTTAAAGACCCTAAAAGGACGTGGGCCACGAGGTCGCATTTTGCGAGCTGATGTTGAACATGCGTTGCATCCAAAGGCCCCTGAATCTGAAGTTTCACAGGCTACCAGTCCTCAATCAAGTCTCATCAAGCACAGTCAAGTGCGTAAAGTAATTGCCCAGCGTCTGGTTGAGTCTAAGCAGCAGATACCCCATTTTTACCTATCGGTAGATTGTGAAATCGATACCCTTAAAGGCATGCTGCTAGAACTGAATGCGGCTGCCCCTACAAAAACTAACGCGGATACATCGGTAAAAGAAGCCACTTATAAACTCACTATTAATGATGTTGTGGTTAAAGCTGTAGCCAGAGCAATGGAGCTGGTGCCTGAGGTGAATGCCAGTTGGACTGACAAAGCTATGGTGAGACATGAAGCAATTGATATATCAATCGCTGTATCTACTGATGCCGGGTTGATTACACCGATAGTTTGCCAAGCTAACACTAAAGGCTTATCAAGTATTTCCAATGAAATTCGCCAGCTAGCGCAAACTGCTCGCAAAGGCCAGCTTCAGCCTCACCAGTATCAAGGTGGCGGCTTTACTATTTCAAATTTGGGGATGTATGGTATTGATCATTTTAGTGCCATTGTTAATCCCCCCCAAGCTTGCATCTTAGCAGTGGGTGCAGGACAGAAAAAACCAGTGGTTAAGGACGACGAACTCGCTATAGCAACCGTAATGAATTTGACATTGTCAGCCGATCATCGCGTAGTGGATGGCGCCGTAGGCGCGCAATTTTTGAGTCTAGTAAAACGTTTTGTCGAATCACCGGCTCACTTGATGTTATAGCCAAAAAAAGTGCATTGAACTAAATGCTTGTAGAATTTCAAAGGCAAATATAGAACTGGATTAGGTATAAAGAGTTTTGATTTAGTGGTGATTGGTGGTGGGCCAGGAGGGTATGTTGCAGCTATTCGGGATGCACAATTGGGTATGTCTGTGGCCTTGATAGAGCGTGAAGATTTGGGCGGTGTGTGCCTTAACTGGGGCTGTATTCCAACCAAGGCCTTACTGAAAAGTGCATAGTTAGTCGAAAAAATTAAACAGGCTGACAAATATGGTATCGCGGTTAATGGCTATAGTATTGACTTAGGTAAAATGGTTCAACGTTCGCGTCAGGTGGCTGGTAACTTAAACAAAGGTATTGGCCACCTCCTTAAAAAAAACAAGGTGTCGGTAATCTTTGGCACAGCTAAGTTATTAGGTAAGGGCAAACTTAGTATTGCAGCGTTAACTGGCAGCAGTGGCAGTAACGGCCCCGCAGATGAGGAATTACAAGCTAAACACATTATTATTGCTTGCGGTGCCAAAGCCCGCGCAATACCAGGTATAGAGCCTGATGGGGAATATATTTGGAGCGCAAAAGATGCCATGGTTCCAAAGCAGATGCCTAAATCTTTGTTGGTAATGGGAGCAGGGGCTATTGGTATGGAGTTTGCTAGCTTCTATAACTCTCTGGGGGTAAAGGTAACAGTAGTAGAGGCTTTAAGTCATGTGCTGCCGGTAGAAGATGAAGAAATTTCTAAGTTTGCAGCTAAGGCCTACACCACGCGAGGCATTGATATAAAGTTAAATACTAAAGTTTTAAAAGTTGAACGTAAAAAAGGTGGGCTAACAGTGCACCTCAACAGTGGTAGTGATCAAGCAAACGCTGAGCAGCTTACCGTTGATCATATGATTTCAGCCGCAGGCGTAGTGGGTAATACGCAGCATTTGGGGTTGGAAAATACTTTGGTAGAATGTGAAAACAGTTTTATAAAAGTGGACCAGTGGAGTGCTACGAACGAGGATAATGTGTATGCTATAGGTGATGTTGCAGGGGCCCCTTGTCTAGCTCACAAAGCCAGTCATGAAGGCATGATCTGTGTTGAAAAAATCAATGGAATTGCACATGCTAAACCGCTCAACAAAACGTTAATACCGGGTTGTACCTATGGTAGCCCCCAAGTGGCTAGTGTGGGGTTAACTGAAAACAAGGCACTGGCGGCAGGTCACACGCTTAAAGTGGGTCGCTTTCCGCTGGCTGCCAGTGGAATGGCAGTTGCTAGTGGAGCAACCGAAGGTTTTGTTAAAACGGTATTTGATGCTGACACAGGAGAGCTATTAGGTGCCCATATGATTGGTGCTGAGGTACTGAATTGATTCAAGGGTTTGTGGTTGCTAAAAATATGGAAACCACAGAACAAGAACTGATGGATACTGTATTTGCACACCCTAGTATGTCAGAAGCCATACACGAATCTGTATTAGATGCTTATACACGCGCCATACATATATAACGTCACACTGGAGTAAATTATGCCAACCTATATTTATCAAACTATCAATGCAAACCCAAACCATGAGCCTAGGCGCTTTGAGCTGTTTCAAAAAATGAATGATCAGGCCCTTACTCATGACCCTGAAACTGGCTTATCGGTACAACGAGTCATTACCGGTGGCATCGGTGTAAGGCGCCAAGGTTTGAAACGAACTACTGTAGTGAATAAAAAAAGTGCTGCCGCCACGGCTTGTGGTTGCGTCACAGGTTGTACTCATCGGTAATCAATAAGTTGGTACATTCTGATGATTAGTGACCCTATATTTTATTTTTTTGCAGTGCCTGCGATGCTTATTTTTGGCTTGGCCAAGGGTGGTTTTGGTAACTCTATTGGAGTAGTTTCCCTGCCTTTAATGGCTATGGCAGTAAGCCCCACTAAAGCTGCTGGTATTATGCTGCCTATCTTGTGTGTAATGGATGTGTTTGCAGTACGCAAGTTTTGGGGCAAGTGGGATTTGCATAATCTAGCTATTATGTTGCCAGCAGCGCTGGTTGGCGTGTTGTTAGGTACCTTAACGTTTAGTTACTTGAACGAAGCCCATGTGCGTTTGATTATTGGTTTTCTGGCCCTGGCATTTGCACTCAATTTCTGGTTTAAGTCCAATCTGTCAGTTAAACAAAAACCTAACCTTGTCAAAGGTGCATTTTGGTCTACTATCTCTGGTTTTACCAGTTTTGGTATCCACTCTGGGGGGCCGCCATTAAACTTTTATTTAATACCACAAAAGCTACACCCCACAGTATTTATGGGTACCTGTGCGATATTTTTTGGCATTACTAACTATGTAAAGCTAATACCCTATTTTTGGTTAGGGCAATTAGACAGCGAAAATCTACTCACATCCTTGGTTTTGCTGCCCTTGGCTCCAATCGGTGTGAGCTTAGGTTATTACCTACATCTGCGAATTTCACCTGAAAAGTTTTACCAAGTCTTCAATTTTTTCTTATTTATTACTGGGTGTAAGCTAACCTACGATGGGTTCATGCTTTTGTAGATGCTCATTCACTGGTCTATCTATTCATCTACCTACCTATTTAGGTATCTATCTAGCTGTTTAAGGCAGGTGCTCAAATCAAAGACATGCCTTATAGCACTATCCTGTGTTGAGGTGGGGCAGCAGTACTAGCTCTCACTTCAAGCTTAGGTGCCAGTAATACTTTTTGTCTTGGAGCACCCTGATCTTCTATAGCATTAAGCAATAAACGTGCTGCTTGTTGGCCCATTTGCTCTGTTGGAATGGCCACTGTAGTTAGGGCAGGGCTAAGCATTTCTGCAAACGGCATACCGTTGTAACCAACAACTGATACTTGCTCTGGCACACTAATATTGTTGGTAAGCAAGTGTTGGATTGCACCTACAGCGATCAAATCATTGCCTGCAATAATAGCTGTAGCCTCACACTTGTTGTGCAAAAAAACCTTAGCTGCACTATTGCCTGCTTCAACTGAAAAGGCTTCAGTGTCAATAATGTCGGCCTGTATATTTTGCGCACTACAATGCTGAATAAAGGCTTCCTTGCGCTTAATGCCCTGCAATACGTTTTGTGGTCCAGCAAGATGAACTATATGGCTATGGCCAAGAGCAACTAAGTGATCTATTGCCAGCTGAATACCGTGGTTTTCATCATCCATTACTTGGTGTATGAGGTGGCCATCTTTAATAGAGCGGTTTACGGTCACTAGAGGAATATGATTATCAATACAGAAGTTAACACTGGCATCTTGCAAAAATGCACTGGCAATGATTACCCCATCTACACGTCTAGAAACCAGCTTGCGCATCTCTACAATGGCTTCATCTTGGTCATTATTAGTGAACAAAGTAAAGGTTACAAAACCATGCTTTGCGAGGTGCTCTTGTATGCCTTTAATTATGGGAGGGAATACAGGATTAAGAATGTCAGGGATAATGACACCTACCGTGTAGGTGCGCTGATTACGCAGGCTTGCTGCTGCAAAGTCCATAGTGTAACCAAGCTTCTCAGCCGCACGCTTCACCTTGCTAACCACATCGCTGCTAATCATATTGCTAGTTTTTGGGTTGAGTGCTCTAGATACTGTAGAGGTACTAATACCTAGGTGTTGTGCCACATCTTTAATACGAACTCGAGTGCTCAATGATTTACCTTACATTAGTAAATTAGATTAATAGGAATTATTGCACATTTGTTGCACAAAAATAGAAAGTTTGCATGCACTGCGTTTGGCAAGGTGCTGAGAATTAGCGGTCAACACGTTTTACTATATATCCAGCTGGTGTTCGATTATATATGTCAGCTATTATGGCGAATGTGAAATAGATGGTAAGTTTTAACTGACCATCTATTTCAGGTTTTAGTCCTTCACCCTGATCACCATAAGAACTAAGGTTATTTTCAAGTTAACTTTAGGGTTTTAAAGTTTGCATAAGACGTTTTCGAAAGCTGTCTTCGTTGTTTGTCCTCGTACACTTTAGACATGTTCTGAAACAAAATAACGATCAGAAGTAATGCGCCTAAGTACATTTGTGAG
>MDSY01007532.1_pt1 | contig 33068 bp, 34 predicted proteins | sample 811131 | NCBI WGS metagenome assembly MDSY01 (sample SAMN05326643, study PRJNA326480) | marine metagenome | isolation source: seawater | place: Atlantic Ocean: South West | collected 2010 | reverse complement strand
CTTTGCTGCAAAACTTGACGTTCAAGATGTACGCTTCATTCCTATGTCAGCACTTCATGGTGATAATGTAGTCACTAGAAGTGAGAACATGACATGGTATGAAGGGGGCACCCTACTTCATAATCTAGAGACCGTGCACATCTCCGCTGATCACAACCTTCGGGATGCACGCTTCCCTGTACAGACCGTGATTAGGCCTCATACGGATGAATACCACGATTTCAGAGGGTATGCCGGTAGGGTAGCAGGTGGGATTTTCAAAAAAGGAGACACCATCACGGCGATGCCCAGCGGATTACAAAGTACCATAACGGGCATCCATACCCTAACAGGAGAGCTGGAACAAGCTTATCCGCCTATGTCCGTGACCATTACCCTATCTGATGATATAGATATAAGCCGTGGCGATATGCTCGTTAAGCCAGAAAATCAGCCAGAAGGGAAACAAGACTTAGACGTTATGCTGTGCTGGCTTAATAGTACGCCTCCGCGCCCTAGAGCTAAGTATGTACTTAAGCAAACCACGGCAGAGGCACGTGCTATGATCACAGAAATACTTTATAAAGTGGATGTTAATACACTCCACAGAGATGAAAATACAAATATTAAGATGAATGATATTGCACGGGTAAAGATCCGTGCAACCAAACCGATATTTACAGACACCTACAGTCAAAACCGCATTACTGGATCTTTGATCTTAGTGGACGAAGCAACAAATGAGACGGTTGCTGCGGGGATGATTCGTTAAGCGAACGATTAGTCTGATTTAAGCTCCCAGTCAGCAATAAACGGGCTCTATTTTTTGTATGTCAAACTATTTTCATAACGTCAATTCCCTGCAATGAAAACTAGATTATTTTTCATTTTAGATGCATCTAAGTTGTAAAATCCAATAACCAAAAGTGATTACATAACGTTAATGTCTCCGTTGACTAATTTATTTAGATTTATATTAAATCTACCTATTTCTAATTAATCTTATCAGATGACCGATTCCGTATGTCGGGCTCGGATCAAAAAAATGCGTTAACATCGTAATCCTTATGCCGTCAGGAACTTCAGCAAAACCTCTATTTCCGTGAAGAGTAGCTCTTCCCAGAAACAGTACAGGTATATTATCTGAAAAATCAAATTCAACAGCTTTAAATTTGCCAGAAAACTTTGTAACATTTTTTTTACCCGTTATAAAAAATTTATAATATAATTTAGAAATAATATTATAACTCTCTCCAATTGGCTCAACTCTCAAATTTGGAAACGTAATTAATTGTCCAGATTCTGATGATTTCGCTTTTGGAATAACTACGGGGGTAACTAATGTAAAAAGATGAGAATCAAAATGCATACGATACGCTTCCTTTATATTAGCGGATTGCACGACTCTTAAAATCTTATACACATCAGAATGATCTACCTTTTTATTGAAATTTAAGATAGCTATATCAGATAATTGCTTTATAATTTTATTCAAACCTATTGTATCATGATATCTATTTTGAAATTCTGATGCTGAACTATATGTACCAGAATGCTTCGCAGAAATAATCTCATTAGGATCTTCCGTTGAACGCAAATCAGGTAACTTCACATATCCTTGACTTAATAGTACTTCTATTTCTTTACTTGTCATCGTAAAATATATTTATACGTTATATTATTTAATGGGCCAATAATTTAGGAACTCTAACTACTAATTATATAAATAGTAGTAATATTAATTAGACTCAACTTCAATCATTAGCAACTTTTAACGACCTTATTTGTCCATTTTGCCGCATTTCTTCCTGTGTAAACTGAAATCTCTCAAAGTCTAATTTTTGCCCCTTAAACCACTTAACATATTCTTTAACCACATTTTTTTCTTCATGTAATGGCTTAAACCCAAGATCTGATATCTTTTTATTATTTGAAATTGCGTGCCTAATATCACCATGCCTCCATTCTACTTTTTTCGAAAAATCACTCTTTATTGAAAACTCGCTTGATATCATTTCTGCTAATTGCAATACAGAAATAGGCTTGCCATTTGAAATATTATATATTTCAAATGGGCTCCCTTTCTCTAATACAATACGACAGGCTTCTACAGCATCATATACTGGAGTATAATCCCTTAACGACTCATTGTCTTCAAAAGTTGAAAAAGGCTGCTTTAAATTAGCAAAATAACAGAGTGTTCTTAATGCACCGGAATATGTATTTTTAATAGATTGTCTTACTCCATGAATAATAGAGAATCTTAAAACTCTGACATCAATTTCATTTAATTCCCCTAGATTCAAAGCCAATTTTTCCTGAAAATATTTGGACAGTGCGTAATGATTTGGCGGATTTGGTGTTTGCATTTCATCACAGAAATTATATACCAATTTTTCATCTTTTTCATAAAAATCCCAAAGCATTTTATCATCAATAGATCTGTTTTTCGGATAAAATTTTTCCCCATTACTATTGGTCCACAATCCATTACCGTAAACAAATTGCGTGGATGCAATTAATACTTTTTCAATTTTAAACTTATTCTTCTTAATTATTTCAAACAACAATGCTGTAGAGCCGACATTAACATTCATGAACCTTTGGTAATCAGGATTGAGATCTAACTCAGCAGCCAAATGAAACACGATATCAATTGACTCCAGAGCATTAGTTAAATCCTTCCTGTTTGTTACATCTCCATAAATCAGGTTGAAGCTTTCATTCAAGTATGAAGGCCAAGAGTTAGAATGAGTTTTTTCAGACAGATTATCCAAAATTGTAATATTATATTTTCCTGATTCAAATAAGTTATCTGCTAGATGGGAGCCTATGAACCCTGCCCCACCAGTTATCAATACATTTTTCATGTTCTTAAGAATTTCGCGTAAAATTTACTAATTAAATTAGTTGACAACAGAAGTCTTATAAAGGTTTTAGAAACCAAATGAAATATATATAATAAGAAACTAAAATACCCAATGCCAAACATATACCTCATGGCTTGCCACTCACCCCTAACATATCTTAATGAAGATCTTCTCTTAATAATTCCAATATCTCCACGCATTTTAACTAAATTTTTCTGGAGGTTATGGGTTGGAAAGTCATATTTCAAGAAAGACACCCATAAACAATAATCTTCATTACTACCTACTTGAGGGTAACCCCCAAGTTTTATTGCTGTTAACCTATCAAAGGCGACTGCAGGACCATTAAAAGGATTTCTAAATTTTGAAAACTTTAAAATATCTACATGTTTTTCTGGAACTGAACGTTGATTTTGTTTAATCAGCATCGTCTCATCATATTCTTCGACATTTGATCCTAAAAGTTTAATCTCAGGATTTTTTGCTAAAAACTTAGATGTTTCTTCAATTCTGGAATAACAATTTATGTCATCAGAATCTATTCTTACGATATAATCCACATCAGATTTTGCAAGCCCATAGTTCAGAGAAGATGGCAGCCCGTAATTTAGCGGTCCTTTTTGCTGTTCTATTGTGAATACTTTAAGTTTTTTTATCTTAGCAGAATAGTTTGAAATAATGTTTTTTAGCTCAATTTTTATGTCACCCTCTATTACTATAATAGTTTCATCTGCCGGCAATGTTTGTTTAGAAATTGAGCTCAGGCATTGATCAATATATACTGGGTTATCATTTTTATACACTGATAATAAAAATCCAAATTTATAACTATTCACTTTCAAGTAGTTTATAGAGCATATGCATAACTATTACGTGGACATCTTCCGATATTTGCATATCATTTATATTTGCATTTATACTTATGTCTGTAATTCTTTTTAACTCTCCCCCATCGTATCCTGTCATGCCAATAGTTTTTGCCTTTACCGATCTAGCATAGTTCACGGCCCTGATAATATTTTTAGAGTTTCCACTTCCTGAAATAGCAAGCACTACATCGCCTTCATTCAGTACATTTTTTAATTGTTCTTCAAATACCACATCATATGAAACATCATTAGAGTAGGCCAATATCGTGGGGATATTATCATTTAAGCAGAACATTTTAAATCGTTTCTTTTTTTCATAAGAACAACCCTTAGTTATATCACAAACCATATGAGAAGCCGTTGATCCACTTCCTCCATTGCCTATCGTGTAAATTGTTTTCCCTTTATCCCTAGCTTCAATAAACACTAAAGCTACATCTTGGATGCTTTCAATCTCAATATTTTCTAGTGTATTGATTAACCTCTTCCGATATTCCTTAATACTATCTTTCATTATTGTATATAATTTGGGTTCCTGAATAATCAAGTTTAAAAGCATATTCTTTTAAACTATTAAATTTCGAATTAAAATACTCAGTATTTTCTTGTGGCACATAAAATAAAATAAATCCTCCTGCTCCAGCTCCAAGCAGCTTTCCTCCAGTAGCACCAGCTTTTATACCTGAATTATAAATATCATTTATTTCTGATGTTGAGATCTTTTGAGAAATACTTTGCTTAAGCTTCCAACCTTCATGCAGAATATTTCCTAACTCGCTAATTCTGCCACTATTAAATTCCGCTCCTAAATCATCAACCATATTTACCATCTCATCGATAATTCTTCTTTTATCTATATTCTCCATTTTTGATTTTTGATCATTAAGAACAGAAGAAGCTGATCTTCTAATTCCAGTATAAAACAGTCTTAATTCACCATTTAGCTGATTTATTTGGTCAAGGGTAAGGTTTATGGGTATTACCTCCGATTCACCATTAGATTTAAATTTTATGAGATTTAAGCCTCCATAACTTGCTGCAAACTGGTCTTGCTTTCCGATGGGCTCTCTTAAGTCATTTATTTCGATATCTGATGCTAGTTGGGCCATCTCTTTTTTAGACATAGAAAGACCTTTAATTTCAGAACATAAATTGATGAGTCCTACAGTAAATGAACTCGATGACCCCATTCCGGTACCTGAAGGTATATCGGCAGTTGAATTATAATCAATTTGATTTATACCAAACCTTGAAAAGACATTTTTTATAATTGGATGTTTAATCTCGTTTATGCTTTTAACGAATTCTGTTTTACTATATTTAATAAGAGATAGATCATCTTCAAAATAATGATGAGCGGATTGGTATATATATTTATTAATACTAGAGCTTATAACGGCTCCCCCATTATACTTATAGTAAGACTCTAAGTCACTCCCTCCTCCAATAAAACTAATTCTAAACGGCGTTCTTGATATTATCATAAATTACTTAATTTGATATTTTCATTACTTTTTTGATTTGCAACAAGAGATCTCTCAAAAGATCTTTCCTCAAATAAGTCACTAATAGCATTTTCTTTAAGGAGTAAATTTATCTGATGTTTAAGTATCGCACTACCACCAATTTCTATGAGAGGCTTAGATTTTCCGTTTAATACTATCGCTAATCCTGTTCCCTTACCTCCAGCTAGAATTAACGCCTCTTTTATTTGAATCATGTCTTCATAACAAGTTAATTATGGTGGGTAATCAAGAGATATTTGAATCTAATAATTTCCGTGCTCTTACACCTAATCCATTTAAACCTAAAGTGTTTTCTAAAAAGTACTTACAAAAAGGGAATAAAAATGCTTTCAAAAATGAAAAAACTAGACTTCTATGAAGTTTTCTCCAAACTGTAAAGTTTTCAAAATACATTCTAAAGTTAATAGAATTAGTTGAAACTCCACCGTGGGTAAAATAACCTAAAACTTCTTTATTATAATATATATTTAAAGAAGATCTAACTTCAGCATAATAAATTTGATCAGCAGCATAACTATATTTTTCTGGAAAATAACCAAATTTATCATATACACTTTTTGTTAGAACTACAGTTTGCTCTGGCCATAAAGAATTAGAATTTGGAGTATATGTTAATATTGGATCGCCTGTTTGTTTTCTATATATGACTGAAAAAACAAAAGCATCATACATTTTAAGTCCGATAATTTTATCAAATAATATATCAGCACTATGATGAAAGCCATCTCCAGAGTTCATTACAATAATATAATCACCTTTTGATAAAGAAATTCCCAAATTTGTAGCTTTATATATACCATTTGGTTTAGTGTGTTTATATATAAAATTATGGCATTCAAAATCTATTTTAGTAGCTTTTTCACTAGAATCGACAACTATTAACTCAATTAAAAAATCATCAGATCTAGGTATAGTTTTTATTGTATCGAAAAGTTCTTCGCTATTATCTTTACTAATAACAATTACTGAAAACACAGTTTTATTCATATTGTAAATTATTAAAATCAGACTTGTATAAACCCGACGCTTTGTTAATTAACTTTTGCATTTTCCAATCTCACCATTAAACTTTCAATAATGTCAGATTCATACTCTTTTTTAAATATCATCAAATACATCTAAATAAGTTGGATTTGAAAGATTTGTAATTTTAGCCCCTGATTTAATTGATGATGATTTTATTTTCATATAAACTTCCCAAATATATTTAGTATTATTAATTATTTCATAATATGAGCGAAAAGCTAAATCAGCCTTTTTAACTCCCTCTCTTTCTTCGTAAAAATGCGGAAAATTAATTCGGTTAGATAGCCAATCATGATCAAAACCTATTAATGATATATCTTTATAACCAAGATGTAAGGCAACCATAATTGCTAATTGTGAAGTAGATTGATATCCTAATACTGATGAAGATAAATCAACTTTTTTCTCAGATCTCCATAGACCAGGTGGAATTACGGGCGCAACAAAATAACAATTATTGTTTAATAAAATCTCACGAGACTCAACTTCTTTAGCATTTGAAAAATGATACCAATAGGAATCTGAATCTGTTCCTGACATAATTTCAATTTGATCTTTTCCCCAATGTGATGAAGTTTTAGGTTCCCCAATACAATGAGCAACAATTGAAACTTTATGTTTCCACTCACATAGATGAAAGTTATTCATTACTATTACTTCCTTGCCAAAAAGTAAAGACTTATCAAAATTATTCAAAGAAGGGCCATTTGCAATAACGAAAACTTTTTTTCCAAATTTTGAATCTTTTACATGATTGTTTTTTTTAATTTTTAAAAAATTTGGTAGATTAAGCAGTATAGCTCTGAAGTAACTAAGTAAGTCAAATAAAAGTAAAGGCAAAAAATATGATAAAAAAATCTTCGTACTTTCTCGGATTCCTTTGTTATGCTTCTTTTTGTAACTCATACGAATTCTAGTTTCTTATATAATTGTTTATTTAAATCCTCAGTAGAACTTTTTTAATTATTTTATTATTCATATTTAAGATTTTGTCTAACTTAAATAACAATTCACATCCCGATTGCGTTGATTTTTTTTGGTCCCCAACTGTTAATTCCAAAAATAAAAAACACAAACATCATTGAGCTAAATAACGGCAATAAAAACATGACTTGGATGTATACAAACAACAATGCCAAACGATATTCGCCTTTTAATAAAGATTTTAAGTTGTTTTTTAAAACAGGAATAAATATTAAAAATGCACCTAAAATTCCAGTGTCATAAATTAGTTCTAAAAGAACACTTTCGCCTGTCTGATATCTACCAAATTTTTCAAGGTTTAAGTCATAAGAGGAAGTAAGTCCATTACCTATCAAAAAATTATTCTCAAATAAATTTTCTGAAATGATATTCACAAATCTCAACCTTTGGTCTGTTGATCCATAATCATTTCCAGAGAGTCTATCTAACAATGAAAGTCCAATTTCATTTATAAAAACACCCGCACTTAAAACAATTGAAGTTATAAGAGAAACAATCATTATTTTTTTTATCATCGACACTTTAGTTAACTGATATAAAAAAAGTAAAAGTGAAATAGCAATAACAACTCTAGACTGGGAAATAAGTGACACAGTAAAGTTCAATAATGTAGAAGCCACAAAAACTGCGGATTTATTTTCCCTCTTTGTTAATAAAATACCTGCAAACAGAAAAATAGTTGCTATGAATGGGGTTTCAATTGCATTACCTAATGAGAATCTCCAAGAACCCAGCCACACATCATCTCCTCTTCCCAAAGGTTCATAAACTTGACTGATATCTACATAACCTATTGTTACTAATAATAATAGCCCTAATGTTATAATGTTAAAAATATTAGTCCCGTAAACTAAATATTTAAAATTAGAAAGGTTGTAATTGCTTTTAACTAAATGTTTTCCCAAAATAAACAAAGGAATACTTGAAAATATACATAAAAAATTAATAAAATATTGATATAAGTTTGACGGCTGATAAATAGCAAGCAAACCTACTAAATGTAAAATTATAAAATAAAACCAAATTATATTTTTTGGAGTTCCTAGATAATATAAAATTATTACAGGAATTAATATAAGCTTAAAAATAAGAAAAACTTGTGCTAATAGAAAAGGTAAAAGTGGTTGTAATATGACCACCGTAGGCAACAAAATCAAAAAATATTTATAAAATTTACTCATTAAATTATATTTATTTACTGAAAAAAACTGGCTTAAGCCAAGGCATTTTGTAAACTCTTGAACTAACGAACCAGGTAATTAAAAAGAATAAAGCATATGTAATAAGAAAAGACCATCCAGCACCAACTATTCCATAATAAGTGATTGCATAATATGTTAAAGGAATTTTGATTAAAACTATTCCAAATGAAATTAACGATTGTATGTATGTTTTTTTTGCATAATATAAGTAACATGTAACCATAAAAAACATACCCTGAAATGTAAAGCCTAATATAATTAAGTATGAATAAGCATTTATACCATGGAACTTTTCACCAATGAAAAGTTCCATTATGTAAGGAAATAAGTAAATCAATAAAATTGAAACAAATATTATAATTGCAAAAGACACGTATGTTAATTTAACAATTTTTCTGTTTATTGATAAATCATGTTTATTTAGGTTTTCAAATAACCATGGAACAAAAGCATTATTAAATGAGATCGTAAATAAACTTATGATAGCTCCCAGTTGATAACCAGTTGTAAAAACTCCAGTTGCGTCAAGGCCTATTAATTTTGTTAAAAAAAATCGATCAATCACTATCAATCCAACTGAGGCGATTGCGTGAGGGATAAGCGGAACACCAAAAGAAATTGCATAATTAAGATCATTTTTAAAAACATTAAATTTCAAATATTTACTCTTTATAAGAATATATAAAGAAATAATTGCTACTACAAAACCTGCAATTAATTGTCCAACAATACGTGCTTCCCATGATAATTCGATCACAAATAACAAATATAATGTTAATGAGATACTAAAGATGGAATGAAAGATTTGAAGAAACCCATAGTTTAAGGCTTTGGTTTGAACTTGAAATACTGTTAATAATGCTAACATTAAAAATCTAAAGTAAGCAAGTATAATAATTAAAATTATGTACTTATTTGGTATTTGTGTTAAATTTGAAAAGAATTCAGAATTGTACCAAAACACAAAACTTAATATAATTGCACTAATAGTTGATAAAACTGTTGATGTTCCTACAAAAAAAGAAAAATTAGAATCTTCCTCGTAATATTTTCTTGCAATAGCAGCCTCAAGATTTAAACCTACTAAAGCATACGCAACTGAAACTGAGATATTAAACATTGCTATAATGCCATACTCAGAAGGTGTAAGAATCCTAGTTAGTAATGGTAGAAATATAAATGGTATGGCAGAGTTGATTATACTTGAAAAAGTATAAATAGCAGATGAGTTGAATAATGAGTTTGAGAAAAGTATCTTAAACATTTTAAAAATTAATTTTTATGTGTAAAATATTCGTATGAAAATCTATATTATTTATAAGGTATTGACAAGAATTACTAAATAAAAAGTAATTATTGTCAATGCAAAATAGAAAAGTCTAAAATATGACTACTTTTTCTATCCAATTTCATTATTTAAAAATTTAATTTTTAAATTTTTAATTATTGTATTACCAATATATTTTCTGTAGATAAAAGCTTTACTTTTTTGCTCCGTTTTTCTATCAAGAAAACGAATATCGTCTATTATTCTATTTATTATGTCGACAAGAAAAAATGAAGTTTGTGGGTAAATAGATGCTCTAAATTTGAAATAATTTTCTTTTGAAACATCTAGTATTTTTTTTTCTAAAATAGGACCTGAATCTATTCCTTGATCGATAAAATGACAAGTTGAAACAACATTTTTACCTTCGTAAACTTGCCATTCAGGAGCAGAACAACCTCTATAGTTTGGTAAGTCACCAGGATGAAAATTTAAAATTCCATATTTAAATTTATCAATAATATTTTGATTGATAATTCCAGTACCTCCTTGGATTGATAAATCATATTTTTTGAGTTCTAAGAAACAAATTAAATCGTCGGACTTAAGACTTTTAAATTTATAAATTTCATCTTTGATACCTAATTCAAGAAGAGTCAGAGGATTCCAAAAACCTCCACATCTTGAATTTTCATCAATATCAAATTCTGGGTAAGAACCAATAGTTATAATATCAAAAGAAATTTTATGAAGTTTCAACTGTTGAGCATATTGTCTACCTGCATAAGAATTTTCATTCATCAGTAACAAAATTTTCATATAATTATTCATTTAAAAAAAGTAACAATTCTCTATCTAATTCGTCTTTCTTTTTAACTAGATTAACATATTTTTTTTTTATATTTTAGAAGATCTTTATTCTTTTGACCAATTTGAATACGTAAAATATTTTTATTCATTAAGTATGACTCAATAACCATGTTAGAAAACATTCCAATTACATAGTCTGAAAAGTAATTAATGGATAATGAATCGCAGTCTTTTATGGTAATAACATTTAAATTTTGAGGGACATTTTTCAAAATTTCTTCGAACTTATTTAAATCGCTTTTTGGGTGTAATTTCAGAATTAGCTGGAAATATTTCAAATCAATATCTATACTGGTTAGACTAATCATAAGTTCGGACAAAACTGAATATTCATCAAAACCCAAAGTGCAATTTCCTTTTAAATCTGAAGGAAAAGATCTTTTAATATCATCTGAAATAAATAAAATTACTTTTTTTTTAATATTTATATTCAAAGAATGGAAAAATTCTTTTTTAAGAATTTTAGGATGAAATTCTTTTACTTTTTTATAGTACGGATTACCTGAAATTACTATTAATTTTTCTGGAACTCCAGCACGAATTGCCTCTTTTTTTGCAATCTCATTAACGACCCGAACCTCGTTACCAAATATCAATTCATCATTAAAAGAAAATCTTTCAACATAATTAGTCCAGTGATCAATAAAAGATATTACTTTAATATTATGCTTAACACCTAATTTCCTCCAATTGTGTTCATACTCATTCAATGAAGTGCCTAAAAAAATATAAGTGGGTTTGAAATTTAATATTAACTCACTTAATTTATTTTCATTAAAATCTTCTACATCTAATATATCCTTGTACTGTTGTTGTTTTTTTCGATTATTGGTATAAACAAGGAAATCTTTTTTTGGAATATATCCATCTAAGATTAGATCATCTATAATTGCTAAAATAGCATTTTCAGCAGCTGGATCTGTGTAAGCATAAATACCTTTGTCTGTTAGCTTCAAATTATTTTAACTTATCTAAATTATCCCATACTTTTCTAAATGCTTGAATCATTAAGTTAACATCTTCATCTGATAAATCATGAGCACCCATTTCATATCCAAGAAAGGTATTATCATGTAAATCTTCAGCCACAGGACAAATCCCTTTACTATAATCAACATCTCTTTTACATATTTCTGAACTCCAAGGGAACCCTTTAGAGCCATAAGCAATCTTTTTTTGAAATATTGGTAGTAAGTGAATATTACAATATCCAACGCATAAACCGGTTATTCCTTCTGCTTCTAAAGCTTCAACTATCCTTGCTCTACTGACTCCAATTAAATTGACATCAATGATCATTCCATAAATATAGTAAGCATGAGTGCAATCCGGCTTGACTGAAGGAGTCGTTAAACCTCTAAGATCTTTAAGTCCATCTGTTAGTTGAATTGCTATTTTTTGTCTTTTATTTACAAAATTTGGCATTTTTTTAAGTTGCTCAATTCCTATAGCAGATTCAATTTCACCCAATCTAAAATTATACCCTATCATATTGGTAATATCATTAACCGCCATTCCTTCAACAACAGCTTCAGCATGATTTCTTATAAGTTGAAGTTTTTTACATATCTCATCATCATTTGTTACTAAAACACCACCTTCACCAGTATGAATATGTTTATGATAATTCAAACTATATCCACCGACATCCGATTGAGTTCCGGTAAAACCATTTTTGTATAAAGATCCTGGTGCTTGAGCTGTATCAGTAATAAATTTTAAGCCATAGTCATCTGCAATTTTCTTTAATGCTTCAATATTACAAGGATGACCAAAAATATCTATAGCTAAAATAGCTTTTGTCTGATCAGAAATATTTTTAATAACGGAATCAGGGTCTATATTAAATGTGTCTTTTTCGATATCTGCAAAAACTGGTATAGCGTTCCAATGAAGAATTGCAGTAGCACTAGCACACATAGTCCATGGAGAAACTATAATTTCATCACCCGGTTCAATACCAATAGCTCCGACAGCAGCAATTAAACCCGATGTCCAAGAATTAACTGTAACTGCATGTTTTACACCAAAATGTTTTTCCCAAGCTCGTTCAAATTCTTGCACTTTGGATCCACCATTAAACTCTGGACCCCATGCGGCTACAAAATTAGATAGTACTCCAGTCTCCATTGTAGACTTTACTGCCTCAATTTCTTCTATTCCAATTGAATTATATTTATTAAATTCTTTTTTTATTGATTTTGCACCTCCAAACAAGGCTAAATTTGATTTATTCATCTTTTTTAAATTTATTGAGTTTAACAATTACTGCTTCTTTAAGTTTTTGGGTTTCATATTCCTCTTTGAGAGTTGAGAAATTCTTCTCATTACCCTCTAAAATATTATAAATTGTATCTAAAGTATGTATTCCATATAAATTAATATCTGAATCAACTATTTCATGAGGGTAAATATTTTTATATCCACTAAATACTTTATCATTCTCAACACTGTATAATTCAATTTTACCACCTGAGTCAAAAATTCTAAATCTTTTACTTCCAAAAATTAAGTCTATTTCAATTAAGCTGTAATTCCTTTCATCTAAAGCATGAAAAACAATAGAGCTAAACTTTGAATTATATAAATAATCTACGCTAAAGGAGACTGAATTATCCTCTTGAAAATAGTCGTTTTTATAATTAAAAATTTTAATTGAATCTGTACTAAAACTTGAATCAAATAAAAAATTCATCAAATCAATTAAATGTGAACCATTATTTTTTAATCCTTTAGAATAATATATATTAACAGCAACTAAATCACCGTAATCCTTTGTGTCAATATTTTTCTTTAAGTTTTTAAAAAAAGGTAGACTTTTTCTAAAATAGTTGACGTAAGTTTTATCAACTATTTTTTTATATACAGAAAATTTTCTGTTTTTATTTAAAAAAGGCTTTTCTAAAAGAAATAACTTAACTTTTTTTGATGACTTTAACTTATCCAAATAACTAGAATTAACATCAGGAATTGAAGATAAAACAATAATGTCCGTTGGTTCGTAACCATGGCTTAAGGAATCTAAATAAGTAATCTTATCTCCATATATTTTTTTTGCTAATGCTAATTTTTTTGAATCATTATCAATTAAATATTTAATTTCGAATTTATTATGAAAAAATAATGATTTAGTATGAGATAAAAAATATTTAGAATCATTGAACTTATCTACATCATACAATAGACCTATATTTCCCAAACCAATAACAGTAGCTGAATATTTATTTTTAACCATTTTCATTACTCGCTAATTTTTGAAATGGGGCAGCTTTAAAACGAGCATCTTTATTTAATTCAAGTAAAGTTGGATTGTTTTTAATATAATTTACTACGTCACCTACTGAGTAAGAAGTGCTATCTTTTGATTGAAAATGTTCAATAATATTTTTTAGAAGCAAATAATCTCCTTTGTCATCTAGAGTAACCCTCAACTCTGGCCAATGTTCGTCCGGCTGAGCTACAATAGCAGAAGTTGTATATTTTCCAGACCTATACAAATATGGACTAACATGTTCTCTGTCATAACTATTATTAGTAATTTCTGAAATTTGCTTCAATAATTTTAAGGAAAAAACTTCAACATCAAAACCATCAGGATAACTTCTTATATGGGTATTTGAAACATAATCATAATCATTGTTCAAATACTTATCAATTACCTTATCAATAACTATTGGATCAATTAAAGGACAATCACCAGTTAACTCTACAATCAATTCTGAACCAACAAACTCATGAGTTTCTAAAACCCTTAGTAGTACATCCTCTTCACTTCCACGATAGTATTTAATATTTAATTTATTACATAAATCAATAACGACATCATCTTCTTTATTGATAGTGGTAGATATAACAATATCATCTATTAATCGAGATTTTTTTACCCTTTCTATCATATATTCTAACATAGAAATTCCGTTAACGGCTTCCATAAGAACCTTACCTGGCAATCTGTTTGATGTCATTCTTGCTTCGATTGATGCTACTATTTTTTTATCTTGCACAATAAAATATTGATAAATAATATATTTAATTCAACTTAGAGATTATTAATGAATTCCAAAATTTACCATCTTCAAAACAGTTATCTCTTAAAATTCCATCTCTTTTAAATTCGAATTTATTCATAAAAAAATCTATTTTTTGATCATCAAACTCATACAATTCCATCCATATTTTATGTAAATTCAAATTATTAAATCCATAATCAATTAATAATCCAGCCGCTTCTTCCGCAATTCCATCATTACCGATATATTTTTTTTCATCTCCAATATAAAAAGAAAAATCAGCAGATCTAATAATCCAATTAATATAAAGTAAACCTGTGGCTCCAATTGGTTTCTGAGAATCTAAATCTATAATAGTAAACATATAATTAATGTGTTTTGTCTTTTGAAGAGTGTCAAACCAAGCTTCTTGGTCTGCTAAAGATAACTCTCTAACTTCTCTGAAATTCTTTCTAAATTCAGGGATATTTCTCCAATCTCTTAGAAATGGTAAATCTTGCTTTTCGACAGCTCTTAAGCCTACTTTTTTTCCTTTAATCATAACTTGACTATTTTTTTTGTTAAATGTTCACCCGCTTTGATATCCATTAACAATTCCTTTCCGATAAGATTTATTTTCTCAAAAGGTTCAATACCTCCCTCAGAAATTGGCCTCAATGAAATTAAATCAGAGTTTAAAAGGATATGTCCCTTATTAAGATTAGTAGCAACTCTCAAACATCTTCTTTGAACAAGCCGAGACTGCTCTTCATTTTTTTCAATAATTTTAACTCCATCACCTAAAGAAACTAATAGTTCATACGATCTATCTACCATATCCCTCCATGTTTTGGGGTTCATTGCAAAACCATGATCAGGGCCTTCTTGGTTGTTATCATCAGTAAAATGCTTCTCTATAACTCTTGCTCCCAATGCTATTGCTCCTAAGGTTGTAGCATGACCAGCAGTATGATCTGATAAACCTAACACAGTATTTGGGTAATCAATAGAGAATTGCTTTAATACATTTAAGTTGCAAAAATTATAATTCTCTTTAGAACCAGTATAGTTAGTGTTGCATTGCATTAAAACTAAATCACTAGTCTTTTTTGTTGCCATAGCCATGACTCTAGCTACATCATCATTTGTAGATGCCCCTGTAGCTATTAAAACAGGTTTGTTTTTATCTAAAATATAATCTATAATTTCTAACCATGTTATGTCCCCTGAACCTATTTTATATAAATCTACATAAGGATTAACTAAGTCTACAGATTCATAGTCGTAAGCGCTTGTGAAATAATCGATTCCTACTTTGTCACACTCTTCCTTTAAGACCTTTGTCCAGTCCTTAGAGATACTAGCATCTTCATAAACTTCAAAGACAGATTTTTTCCAATTAGATTGATGTGAAAGTTTACCTTTCATGTTATCAAAACCAGTTTTACTTACTATTTTGTTCGCTTGAAAATTTTGAAATTTAGCGGCATCTGCTCCAGATTTCTTGGCTAAATGAATTAACTCAATAGCTTTTCCAAGTGAACCATTATGGTTTGCTCCAATATCTGCTATGAAATATAAAGAGTTGTTATCGATTATTCTCTTTCCTAGTTTAATTGCATTCATAATGTTTTTTAATATTCAAAATTACTTCATCTATAGTTGGTAATGTTCTACTATATCTTTTTTGATAGAAACTAGAATCAAGTGATTGATCATTTGATCTTTTTGCTCTATCTTTAAAAGAAGAAATTAAGCTTTTAGATAGATTATTAGTAGATATATTAAGTGTTTTTAGTAATTTATAACCAAACTTATACTTACTACATATTTCACCTGCGATATGGAGTGTTTCTGAGTTAATATTATTTTTATCTATTAAAAATTTAATTTCAGTTGCAAGATCCCATATAGATATTGGATTAAAAACAACGTCTGTAAATAACCCAAATTGCTTATCATTTTTTGCTGAATTTAAAATCCATTCTACAAAACCTTCTCTTTCTTTATTAATGTTTAATCCGACGATAGTTGTTCTAATAATTGTATAATTTCGGTTTACTGAAGAATTAAGAAAGAATTCTCCAAGTTCTTTTGATTTTCCATACACATTTTCAGGGAAAACACAATCTTTTTCATTTGCTAAATGAATAGATGAAGGAAATACAGCATCAGTTGAAATATAAATTATTTTTACATCATTATTTGTCGCTTTTAAAAACTTCTGAACAGATATTCCATTTATATTAAATGCCTCATTAGAGTTTTCTTCGCAGTAATTGCCATTTGTTAATGCTCCACAATGAATAATAATATCTGGTTTTGACCAATTAATTAACTCATCATATGAATTAGATGATAAATTAAATTTAACATAGTTCTCTGGCTGCTCTTTAAAATATGAATTTCCGGTAGAATATATATTAAATTCATCTTTAAATGAACGAGCTAATGTACCTCCAAACATTCCTGAACTTCCAGTTATTAAAATATTTTTCATTTATAGGTTAATTTAAATTGAAATAAATCAGCGTCTTCGTTTTGTGCGTCTATATAACTATCCGTAAAAATAATTAGATAATCATTTAAATTAGTTTTCGTAAAACAAGGATATCCGTAAACCATATGATTATTAGGAGTAGGTCTGTTTATTTTTTTTATTAACTATAATTGGTTGGGTTTTCAAAGACCTCATATATAGAATTTTCACAAATTCTATTCTTTAAATTCTTTTAAAGTTTTTCTTAAAATTTCTGCCTGAATATAAGCCTCGTCTAAATCCCAATAATTGGTTTTCATGCAAATCATTCTCTTTTGTAAAAATTCTGCATTAGGGCACAATCCTTTTGTATACTTTTGGGTAATACCTTTCATCTGTTGAATTTCTTTTTCAAATAACTCTTCTTGGTAAGTTAATTTCCATGCTGCATAATATCCATCTCCACCATTTTTTTGAAAAAGATCTCTAAACCTATACCAATCTATTTCTGGTTTATCAGTATTCAATATCATACTATATCCCCAATAAGAATTAATGCAATAATCTGGAGTGTGTTGTTTAGTGACAGCTTTACTTCCTTTTATAGCTTCATCAAAGATTTCACCAACTTTAATCCTAATATTAACTAGATCATCAATACGTTCTAATTGACCTAACATAACTGCTGATTGAACTTCTGACATCCTATAGTTATAGCCAATTGAAATATGCCTATTGTATATAGGATCTTGAATATCCCTTCTTGTTATTTTTGCCTGTTTACCAGTTACTCCTGCATAACCAAGGGATGTAAATCGTCTAGCTATGTCTGCTAATTCAGGATTATTAGTAGTAAGCATTCCTCCTTCACCACAACTAATATGTTTACTAGCTTGAAAACTATAACTAGCAAAATCTCCGAAAGTACCCACTAATCTTCCTTTATAATATCCTAAAAAACATTCTGCATTATCTTCAATTAGAAATATATTATGTTCTTTACAGATTTCTAATATTTCATCATACTCAGGAGAAAGACCAAACAATGCCACTGTAATTATAGCTTTTGTTTTTGGGGTAATTTTTTCTCTAATTGACTTTGGATCGATATTGTAGGTATTAATGTCTACGTCTGCAAAAACTGGGATGGATCCATTTTGTAATACACACAATGAGGTGCTCGCCATTGTTAAGGGGGGTACAATAACTTCATCACCTTTACCAACTCCTAATGCGTGTAAAGCTGTATGCATTGTGGCTGTACCATTCACATGACTTATTGAAAAATCATACTCAAAAATTTCAGTAAATTTAGCTTCCATCCTATTCGTGAACAATCCATTTGTTGATGTATTGAATTCATTATCTAGTGCTTCTAAAACATATTTTTTTTCTAGTTCTGTAATTCGTTTCATAATTAAATTTTATTTGTATAAATCACTTTTTTCTACCTCACTATTAATCTGTAATAACTGTGGGTTTTTATCTAATAATTGATAAATGTCTTCAGTTAAGAAAATAGTATTAATATTAAATAGTCTACTATAAATTTCTACTGTAAACAAGTAATCCTCTTTTGTGTCAATTGTCCATCTGTTAGAGGATAAATCCTTGTCATTCTTAATATTGAATGTTTTAAAATTGTTTTTGTTTCTATGTATGTATTGTGTTACATGCTCTTTTTCAAAATTAGAGGTTGAATTCAAAAATGATTTTGATAAAGCATCGATTGATAAAACCTCTACATCTAATCCTTCAGGAAAAGACACTGGATTGTTATTGCAAACAAAGTCGTAGTTTTTATCTTTTAGTATTTTGATGGCTTGATCAATAAGTCTATAATCTTTGAATGGATCATCTGCAGTAACTCTTACTATAATATCTGCATTAAATTTTTTAGCTGTGTGGTAGTACCTATCTAATACATTATTTTCAGATCCTCTAAAGTAATCCAACGAATTATTCAAACACCATTCTTCTACACTATTATCCTTTGAAGATGTTGTTGTTGCTATCACGATTTTATCAATTTCCTTAGAAGGTCTAAGCCTATTAACTACGTGAGATAATAAACTAGCATTTGCTAATTTTAAAAATATTTTATTCGGTAGTCTTGTTGATCCAGTTCTTGCTTGTATTATAGCTACTACCTTCATGAATTCCAGTTTGCGGGATTTAACAATAAATTATTCTTTACAAGAATATTATCAACTTCATGATTATATTTTTCTGTTTTACTATTCTTAATAGTATTAATATTACTTTTTAATTGATCAACGTTATCAACGCCTAATAAAACACAATCAATATATTCTTTTGAATATGCGTAATTAAGCGCTAAATCATTCATGTTCTCTTTCCCTACTATTCCTTTTATTATGTTTAAATCTTCCTTAATTTCAAGCAACTTTCCTTTAATCTCATTTGAGTCCTGAAAAAACAAACCTTGTAGAAAAACTGATCTAGTATGCACCTCAATTCCTCTAGACTTTGCATTAATCAAAATCTCTTTTCGTTGGCTAGCGTTGTCTAAAAGGTTGAAAGGCAACTGAATAAGATCTATACTGCCATTCTTTAAAACCGCACGTATTTCTTCGTTGCTATGCAACGAAACACCTATTTTATTTATTAAACCATTTCTTTTTAGATGTGATAAATCTTCTTGGAAAAGATTGAAGAATGATATATAATCTTTATAATTATGAAACATATAACAATAAAGATTATCAACATTTAATATTTCTAGATTGTTTTTAACCCTATCAATTATGTTAGATGGTAAATCATTTCTAAGCTGGCTGTACTTAGTAATTATTTTAAATGTATTACTACTTTTTCTAAGATATTCTCCTATTCTTTCTTGAGAACTTCCGTATGCCTCAGCAGTATCTAGAATCTTTATTTTGCTTTCAAAAGCAAAATCTAATATATCCTTGATTTCACTTGAACTAGGTTTTCCTTTGTGATTATTTACTCCGTAATCTAGTCCGAATTGAACTGTACCTAGAATAATTTTACTCATTTTATATCTTAAAAATTAGTGTCTACGTGAATTTTTACTAATTCTCGTAAAGATTCTACACTTTCCCATTCGGAGTTATTTCCTGAATTGTAAGAAAAACTATCAGCAACGTTTACTGCATTGAAAGCTTTTTTATAATCATCCTTGGAATATTGTGAGTAAGGAGATTTTTGCGGTAAAATTGCGTAATATTTTCCTAAATCAACTGTATTGTATGAATCCGACGAAGTTATCATTTCTTCATGTAATTTTTCTCCTGGACGAATTCCCACTACTCTTTGTTCTAACTCTGGAGCAATAGCAGTAGCTACATCAGTAACTTTATAAGATGGGATCTTTGGGATAAATATCTCACCTCCCCAAGCATTTTCAATTGCATAAAACACCATTTCACATCCATCTTGCAATGATATATTAAAACGAGTCATTCTGTGGTCAGTAATTGGAAGAAATTTTTCCCTCTTCTTCTTTTTATTTAAAAAGAATGGCATAACTGATCCATTAGAACCCATTACATTTCCATAACGAACAACGGAAAAACGAATATCTCTTTTTCCTTTCACGTTATTAGCTGCAATGAATAATTTATCTGAAGTTAATTTAGTTGCACCATATAAATTAATTGGTGCTGCTGCTTTATCGGTAGATAGAGCTACAACTTCACTAACTCCAGACTCCAATGCTGCATCAATAACATTTTCTGCACCATTTATATTTGTCTTTACACATTCCATGGGATTATATTCTGCTAGATGAACATGTTTCATAGCTGCAGCATGAATAACAATGTCAATGCCTTCGAAAGCCCTTTTCAATCTATCCTTATCTCTAACATCTCCTATAAAATATCTCATTGCAGGATATTTATCTTCAGGAAACTCCTGCGCCATTTTAAAATGTTTTTGTTCATCTCTAGATAAAATCACTAGCTTTTTTACATGTGGGTTTCTTTCCAGAATCAATTTTGTAAACATTTTTCCAAAAGACCCCGTACCCCCAGTTATTAAAACCGATTTATTATTTAAGTCTACCATATTTTATTTATTATAACAATCCAATTTATTTAGTATTTATAAAGTTATTGAACATAAATACTATCGATTTTATTACTAATTTTTTATTTTTTAACGTGTTTTTCAACAAAGTAAATTTCCTTAGATATTTATTTTTGTTTGGATCCCAAATTATAAAACCTCTCTTTGTATTTAGAGTTAAACCCGTAATTTTTTCGATTTTGTTATACTCTTCTAATACCCACTTTCCTTTAATAATTCCCCCAGAGAATGGAAAGTTATATATTTTACTACTTAGTTGTTGATTAACAACTAAAAATGTCTTTGGATAAAAGTACGTTCTTATTGTTCCTAATAGTTCAAATTGCCATGGAGACTCTTCAATTTGAAGTAAATTAATAAGATCCTCTTTTCTCCAGAAACCAGGCATTAACGAATTTTTATAACCAATTAAGTTTTTTACTTTATTCAAATCATTATATAAAGAGGGCAACGATTTATTTTCATGAACCAATCTTAAGTTTGCTATATTTATATTTTCGCAAATTATCCTATAAAATTCTTTAAACCTGTCCTCATCTAACTTCGACATTAGAAAATAATCATCAAACAATAAAAAAAGTATTTCTGAATCTAGAGTGTCTAATGCACGTAAAATCCTTTCCGACCAAGATAGAACTTCATTATTACTTGAAACCACTATATTATTAACAAAACTATGTCCATTGTAACTTTTAGTATCACTTAAAAGATAAATTTTATAGTCATTTATATTAACGATATTTTTTTCTAGTAATGTAAAAAAAGGCTCCCAAGTGTCACTGTAAGAATCAGTCGATGATACCAAAATCACAGGTTTATTTTCCATCAATATCTAATTTAGTCAAAGTAACTTATCGAGCTGCTAGCCTATCATTAATATTAGCAAGAATTGCAAAACCTATAGTTGACAAGAGTATTTTATTCATGATTAATTCCTTTTTTGGTGCCAACTAATTAATAATTCTAGTCCTTGTTCTATATTTACTTTTGGTGTCCATCCTAGCAATTCCTTTGCTTTTCTAATATCTAGATAAGCAACTAATTTATCAGCTTTTCTCATAGGATTAATTATTGATAATTCCTTATTTCCAGTGATTTTCTCTAATTTGGATAAAAGCTCTAACACTGAAATAGAGTTTTTCGGTCCTCCAGCAATATTAATAGCTTGTCCAACAACTTTATCAATTTTATCTACACATAATAATAATGCATTAACTATATCAGAAACATATAATATATCTCGAACTTGTTTTCCATGACCAAATCGATTGAATTCTTTATTTGCTGCAACCATTTCAGCCATAAAAGAAACCCATCCGTGATCTTGATATGAGTATTGATGAATTCCATAAATTCCTCCAAATCTTGTGACAACTGTTTTTAATCCAAAAACACGAGCATAATCAATGGTATATAAATCAGCTGCTCCTTTGGAACAGCCATAAGGAGACAGAAAATCCATAGGAAAATCTTCACTAATACCGAATTTCAAATTTTTAAAGTCAAATCTAGATTTTTGCTCTACAAGTTCAACTGAAGATGCATTTCCATAAACCTGATTAGTAGATGCATTAACAAAAACTGCATTAGCGTGATATAACCTAAGTGACTCTAAGGTATTTAAAGTTCCTAATGCATTAATCTCAAAATCTAATCTTGGGTTTTCTATAGAGTTTTTAAACGCTACCTGTGCGGCCATATTATATATGACATCTATCTCCTTGGTATTTTTAAAAAATGTTTCTACATCGTTATTATTTCTTATATCAACGTAATGATATTCACCACCATGCTTTAAAAATAGTTGCAAATTCTCTTGTGATCCTAAGGTTTTAAATCTATTATCAAATCCAATTACTTTATATCCTTTTTTAATACAAGCCAAGGCTAAATTAACACCGACAAATCCCAAAACTCCTGTTATTACTACTTTCATATTTAAATTCAATTAATACTTTATTGGTTGTTATACTTAATAGATTATTTTCATTTAATTTTTGTTAATAATTGAATGTGCCCCATCTCTGCCACTCAACATACTTTGATCACTCCACAAATAGTCCCATTCTCCAAACCTTCCAACAGAAATAACATTATTATCTTTTAAATAATCTAATACTATCTTACGATTCTCATAAATATGATGGTCAAAAATTACATTTGCATATTTTTCACAACGTATATCTTTTACTAAAAGATCTTCCTTTTTAAATAACCCTATTTTTATTAAATCTCTTATGGTTTGATCAAGTATTTCATCATTACCATTATCAAATTTGACCCCTTTATTAAAATAAATTTCTGCTTGTAATGAACTACATCCTTTAGGTGCATTGTCTGATGATTTTATACTTGGTGAATAAACTCTGGATGCTAGAATTTCTTTATCGTAGATATAAAACCATAATTTTTTCATAATATCTGGCTTATTAAAACCAAGAGAGACCAAGTAACCCGAGGTGTAATTTAATTTGTGTGATGCTTCTAAAACATTATTAGGAATATCTTTTATAATTTTACATAATTCAGGTAAGGGTATAGTACTCACGAGGTTTTCATAATGACCATTTATCCCCCCTTCTAGATTTACAATTTTATTTTTGAGATCTATTCCAATTATATTAGAATTTGTTCTAATATCTAAGTTTTTTACCATGGGCTTTAAAAAAGATTTATAACCACCTTTTTTAGGATATCTCATTTCTTTAGTATAGTAGGTATTGGGGGTTATATCTGTTTTGCAGCCATTTTCTATTTCTTCTATTGTAGGTTTATACATCCTAGCACCTATCCACTTCGTTTCAAGGTCTTTAGCTTTGACTGTCCAATATTTTTCAGTGTAAATCATCGGGAAATTCTCTGCGAAGTAATCTCCATATTGAATTCTCAACCAATCTTCGTAATTTTTGATTTCAGAAATACTAGTAAATTCTTTTTTAATTTTAAAATCATTAATAATACGATCTTGTTCTTTTTTGGTTAGCGGATATAAGTTGTTTTGCGCGGGATGTTTTAGCCAAACCCCTTTGTAATAATTAGATGACAGTGGTTTATGTTTTAAAAAGGGTGTCTTGAAAAATACATCATTCACATATTCATCCTTCGCAAACGACAAATGTATAAACTTATCAAACCTGAATCCGCTTACAGTAAAATTATCTAATAACCCTCCATAAGAATTATTTTTCTCATAAACTACAGATTCAATTTTATTGTTGCCCAACTCGTATGAGGCAGAGATTCCAGCGATTCCAGCACCAATAATTATATTTTTCTTTATTTTCGACATTGTTTAGATTTTCGTTAAAATAAATCTATAAATACCTCATTTTATTCATAGCTATATGAATAATTTCAAGCCTTCTTCTAACGAAATTTTAGGCTTCCAATTAGGAAGATTATTCCTGTTTATCCATAGACGCATTACCTCCCGTTTTCTATAAGGTTTCCCGCCCCAAACAACGTTTAGCTTTTTATTAGTGATTAACTCGAATATTTGTATGACTTCTTTAAGTAGATAACTTTTTTCATTTGCAACTGAGTATTTCAAATGACAAGATTCTTTTTCAGCAATTAATATTTGATAGGCTGTGTCAAAAGCATTACAAACATCATCAACATGCACTAAATTCAATATTTGCTCCCCGGGTGACATGTTTAACTCCTTCTGCTCATCTGCAAACTTATTGAGTAAATTAATTAATTTAGGTCTTATGTCGGTTTCACCATAGGTGTCAAAAAGTTTTAGAGTGATTACTCTAAAACCCTCTGCTTGAACATAGTATTCAATCAAACTTTCATATGCTTGCTTACTGGCGGCATACAAACATACTGGGTTATAATCATCATTATTAAAATGCTGCCAAGAGGTACCGGTGTTGATTAATAATTTCGTTTTAGCCTCTTTCATAGCCTCCAAAATATGCAAGCCAAAAGTAATGTTACTATCAATAACCTCATTAATTTGACTTGGTTGGTGTTCAGCTATGAAATTACTGGCTAGGTGAAATGTACAAACAGGATTTACAGATTTGAAAAAATTAATTAAATCATTTAATTTATTATCATACCTATAAATATGTAAATTTCTACTTGTTGCATCAAGTTTCGATATGTCAGAGAATGGTCTTAGGATAACATATACTTCTTTGTTGTTTGCTAGAAAGTAATTAGCTAAACTTGAACCTACAAAACCAGATGCACCCGTAATTATAATTTTATCTTTCATTACCATGCGTTTTTTCGCAATAATCACTTAAAGTATCAAAACTATCGTCTCTTTCTGAGATAATGGGTCCTTCGTTTTGCCAATTAAACCCAAATGAATTGAAGCGAATTCCTGCATCAGCAGATGAATTATATTCGGTAGATACACAGTAATTAGTAATTGTATCATCCTCTAAAGATTTGAAACCATGCGCACACCCTTTAGGTATGAAAATTGACTTTTTATTACTGCTAGACAAATTCACTGAGATATGTTGCTTATAGGTCTTCGACATTTTCCTTAAATCTAATACTACATCCAAAACAGAACCCTTAGGCACATAAACAAGTTTTTCATGATCGTAAGGGGGCAATTGAAAATGCATACCTCTAATAACATCTTTTTTAGATATCGAGTAATAAGATTCTTTAACTTCAAAATTAATTCCGTTTAATTGGAACCCCTTTTTATTAAAAGTTTTTACAAATAAGCCTCTTTCATCATGAACATTAAAGTTATTGATTATAAAAACACCTTCAATTATAGTTTTATCAATTGTCATTAACTAAATATTTAATAAAATCAAAATTTAACTTAATAAGAATTTAGATATATTTACTTAAAAATAATTCAATAGTAGAGTGCAGCTTAGCGAACATTTCTTCATTTAAGCCGTGATGAAGTGGTAATAATATTCCATTTCTCATCACATAATCAGCATTTGGATAACCTTCTTTTACAACTACTTTATTAATGTTGATGAAACCTGGTTGTCTATTAATATTTCCTGTGAATACAACTCTAGTTTGAATGTTTCTTTTTTCCAAAAAAATCATTAATTCTTTTCTACTAAATGGTATATTCTCTTTAAGTTGAATTGGAAACGCTAACCACGCTGTTTCGGATAATTCGGTTTCCTGAGGATTAATGAAAAACTGAGGGTATTTGCTAAAAAAATCTACTTGTCTTTTGAAATTTAATTGTCTAACTTTTATATTATCAGAAAGTTTTTTTAATTGAGTTAAGCCGAAAGCTGCACCTAATTCATTTCCCTCCAGATTATAACCAACTCTTGAAAAAACAAATTTTGCATCGTATTCTATACCATCTAGGTCAACATTAAATCTATTTTCAATAGCTTCACTTTTTTCATCATAAAGAGATGAACTTCTACCCCAAGATCGAAGTAGTTTTGCTTCTTCCATTACTTTATCATCATTAATCATTAATGCTCCCCCATTTCCAGCACAGTTTATAATATGAGAACCATAAAAACTTGTAATAGACATATCTGAATAAGATCCTGATGACTTATTTTTATATGTTGCGCCAAGAGTATCAGCAGAATCTTCAATTACGATTAAATCATATTTATCAGCAATTTCACGAATTTTATCCCACCTACAAATATTACCCATTAAGTTTGGAGCTAAAATAGCAACTGTCTTTTCTGATATCATACTTTCAATTTTTGTGACATCAATATTAAAAGTATTTGGTTCAACATCAACAAAAACGGGTATCAAATCATTTTTTACAATACAACCGATAGATGTCCCAAAAGTTAAAGAAGGAGTTATCACCTCTGAACCTTTTTTAAAACCAAAAGCTTCAACCCCAATGTAAAGCGCCGAAGAACCTGAATTTACGTAAAGGCAGTGTTTTTTGTCAAACAATTTAGCAATTTTGCTTTCAAATTGCCTTGAGTAATTACCCATTTGTGTTGACTCATTCAGACATTTTACAACAGCATCAATTTCTTCTTGTCCATATACAGTTTTAGCATACGATACAAACAAATCGTTATCAATTATTTTATCCATTTTTTATCTTTAATTTATATATTTATTTATTTCCTTTAAACATTCTTTATTCATATTAGCACCTTTTAGATAATTTTGATGCCAATTCGTAATCAACTGTAGAGTTTCATATAAATTCCAATTTGGTTGCCATTTTAATCTATTCAAAGCTTTAGAGCAGTCTAATTTTAAAAATCCTGCTTCATGTGGATTGTTATTATTATCCAATTTCCAACTTGCACCGGCTCCCCAATTATCTACCATATTATTTAAAATCCATTCTACAGCTTTACATCCTTCGTCTTTAGGACCAAAATTCCATCCCTCTGCAAAATCATCTCCATACATATATAGGTTTTCGGCCAATACTAAATAACCTGCTATTGGTTCTAATACATGTTGCCAAGGCCGCGTAGATAAGGGGTTTCTTATAATTACTGGATCTGATTTCTCAAATGCTCTTAAAATATCTGGAATTAAACGATCCTCTGCCCAATCTCCACCACCAATTACGTTTCCTGCTCTTGCCGAAGCCAAGGATGCTGTATTAATTCCGTTAAAGAAGGAACGTCTATAAGCTGATGTCACCAATTCTGCACACCCTTTACTACTACTGTAAGGATCATAGCCTCCCATAGGTTCGGATTCTCTATATCCCCAATCCCATTCTTTATTTTCGTAACACTTATCTGTTGTTACAGAAACAATAGCTTTTAATCTTTTACATTTTCTAGCAGCTTCTAAAACATTAACTGTTCCAATAACGTTTGTGGTGTAAGTACTTACCGGGTCCTGATATGATAGACGAACCAATGGTTGGGCGGCCATATGAACTAACACGTCGGGATTAAAATCGAACATAGATTTAGAAATTTGGTTTAGATTTCTAACATCTCCAATTTCAGATTCCATACCATCATCAACACTTGCTTCAGTAAAAAGATTTGGTGTTGTATTAGGCTCTAAAGAATAACCTTTTACCGTTGCCCCCATAGATTGCAACCATAAAGACATCCAAGAACCCTTAAAGCCTGTATGACCAGTCATATAAACTTTTTTACCATTCCAAAAACTAGGATTGACTTTTCCTTTACTTATTTCCATACTTTCCATGGAGCGTTATTTCTATCAAACAATTCATTTAATCTTTGTTTATCTGCCATGGTATCCATTGGTTGCCAAAATCCTGAATGTCTATATGACATTAACTCACCATCAGAAGCTAAACCTTGCAAAGGTTCTTGTTCCCAAATAGTTTCATCGCCTTCAATTCGTTCAATGACGTTCGGAGATAACACAAAATATCCTCCGCTTATTAAAGCCCCATCCCCTTTTGGTTTTTCTTCAAATCTTTGAACTTGATTATCTTTAATACTTAGCGCTCCAAATCTTCCCGGAGGGTATGTTGCTGTTAGAGTTGCTTGTTTTCCGTGAGATTTATGAAATTCAATTAGACTACTAATATTAATATCTGCAACACCGTCTCCATAGGTAAAACAAAATGCCTCTTCATCTTTTATATAAGGTAGTACTCTTTTTAATCTTCCTCCAGTCATGGAATTGTCTCCCGTATCGACTAGAGTAACTGTCCAGGGCTCTGCACGATCTTTATGAATGGTCATTTTGTTAATTTTCATATTAAAAGTTACATCAGATTGATGCAAAAAATAATTAGCGAAATACTCTTTAATAACATAACCTTTATAACCACAACAGATAATAAAATCATTAATACCATAATAAGAATATGTTTTCATTATATGCCATAAAATTGGTTTTCCCCCAATTTCAACCATAGGTTTTGGTTTAGATACTGTTTCTTCACTTAAACGTGTTCCAAGTCCTCCTGCTAAAATTACTGCTTTCATAGTTTATTAATTAGTTTGAGAAAATTCATCAACTTACTAGTTATAAATGCTTACGCTTGATAATTTTATAGATCATTATGCTATTTTCATACTTCATCTTGAACATATCACTTTGCATCATTACTATCACCATCGCGTCTGAAAAATACCGACACATATTTAATAGATAGGTTACTCAAATAGCTTAAATTTATTTATCTAATTTCTTTTAATTATTACTCTATTACCTAAGATTTGATAAATAAACTAAGCCCTGTTAGCAGGTATATTTAGTTTTTAAGATCACTTAAGGTCTTGTATAAATATGTAATTTCATCCTCAATTAATACTTGCTGATTTCCTACAAATAAACCTTTCTCATGCAAATATTTTGCATTCTTTAATTCTTTATGAATTTCATAATCAAAATACTTCATTACCTCATTTTGAGTAAAATCTCCTGTAACTATCGGTCTGCACTCAATATTTGCTTCCATTAACTTGTTAACAACATCTTTCCTTTGAATATTAGATTCTGGTCTAATAATTAGAGAAAAACCAAACCAAGAACTGTTACTTATTTCTTTTTGTATAATGAAGTGTCGATGATTTTCGAATAGCTGTACGAATAGTTTGGCGTTTTTCCTTCTGTTTTCTATAAATAATGGTAGTTTTTTCAATTGTTCTACTCCAATAGCACCGCTCATTTCTAGTGGTCTCACATTATAACCAGGTAAAACAAACCTAAATGATTCTGTAAACCAGTCGTCACTTTTATTTGAAACTTTATTTTCTTTAGGTAGATTTCTAGTCCAACCATGAGCTCTAATACTTAAAAGGATGTGATATAGTTCTTCATTATTTGTTGTAACAAAGCCACCTTCCATTGTAGCCATGTGATGTGAAAAGAAGGTAGAAAACGTTCCCATTAAACCGAAAGATCCCGCTTGTTTGTTATTGAAAGTCGCTCCCATAGATTCGCAGTTATCTTCTATTAAGAAGATATCTTTATCCTTAATAATGGTGTTAATTATATCGAAATCATTTGGGTTTCCTAAAAGATTAACAACCATGATCATTTTAGTCGAATCGGATACGGCCTCTTCTAAAGCGTTTAAATCATAATTTAATGTCTCTAAATCAATGTCAACAAACTTTAATTTTAATCCGTACTGTTGTAACGGGAAGTATGTAGTAGACCATGATACTGCCGGTACAATTACTTCATCTCCTCTTTTTAATTTTGGATTCTTAGTAAAAAAAAGAGCTGCCGTTGCAAGTAGGTTTGCAGTAGAACCTGAACTTACCATTACTGAATATTTTGTATTCATAAAGTTTGAAAAATTATTTTCAAACTCTCGCACACTATCTCCCATAGTGTACATGTCTTTATCAATAACTGACTGTATGGCGTCTAATTCTTTTTTATCCCAAGTTGACGATGCTAACTTATATTCTTTCATGAGTCGATATTAGATGAATAATAATCAATTGTTTTTCTTAATCCTTCTGTTAAAGTTGTCTTGCTCATCCAACCGAACTCTTTCAGTTTAGTGTCATCGATTAACTTTTGCTTCATACCTGTAGGTTTTGTTAAGTCATGTGAGAATTCGCCTTTGTAACCTAATATCTTTGCGATTTCTGAGTAATACTCATTGATTGAATAATCGTGTCCTAAACCAACATTAATATTTTGCGGCATCTTATTGAAATTCATTATTGCATAAAAAATGAAGTCGGCTAAATCTTCTGTGTACATAAATTCTCTTCTAGACTTCCCGTCACCCCAAATACTGATTTCACTAGAATTAGATAGTTTAGCTTGGTATATTTTACTAATCACTGCTGGTATCATGTGAGAATTTTGAGGATCAAATTTATCGTATTTACCATATAAATTACATGGTATTACAGTTTTATAATTCTTAGACCCATCTTCTTTAACAATATATTCACAAAGTCTAGTAGACATTATTTTCGCAATTGCATATCCCTCATTTGTGGGTTCTAATTCACCTTTTAAAATTAAGCTTTCAGATAAAGGATTCTCTGCATTTCTAGGATAAATGCATGAACTTGATAAGTTTAAAAGGTTTTTTATATTATTACTTTTGGCAGCCATTATAATATTTCTTCCCATATCTATATTATCAATAAGGAAACTAACCGGTTCTTTTATATTCGCTTGAATTCCACCTACTTTTCCAGCGGCATGAATTACAAAGTCCGGTTGATGAATGGCGATATATCTTTTTACATCTTGATAATTCAAAAGGTTTAACTCTGTACTACTGGGTGTTAAGAAATTATAGTTAATGGCAGTGTTATGAGCTAAAATATTTTTACCTACCATGCCATTTGAACCAGTTAGAAGTATTTTCATTATTCGAAATAGTTTAAAGTTTCAAAGCCTCCATCTCTTAAATATTGATCTTTTGACATTAACTTTATATCGCTCTGCATCATGTCTTTAACTAAGTCTGGTAAGTCGTATTCTAATTCCCAACCTAATTTTGTCTTTGCTTTAGTTGAATCACCAACTAATATATCTACTTCTGTAGGTCTAAAATACTTATGATCTATACTTAATATTTCTTTTCCAATCTCTAATTCATAACTTGGATTATTACATTTGAATATCATTGCCTTTTCGTTAATACCTTTGCCAGTAAATTCCAATTCAATACCAATATAAGAAAATGCCATTTTTACAAAATCACGAATAGTTGTTGTCGTGCCCGTAGCAATTACCCAATCTTCCGCTTCTTCTGCTTGAAGAATCATCCACATCATACGAACGTAATCTTTTGCATGACCCCAATCCCTTTTTGCATCTAAATTTCCTAAATAAAATTTATCTTGAAGTCCAAGAGCAATTCTTGAAACTGCTCGTGTAATTTTTCTTGTTACAAAAGTCTCTCCTCTAATTGGGCTTTCATGATTAAACAAAATGCCATTTGATGCAAATATGCCATACGCTTCACGATAATTAACTGTTATCCAGTATGCATACATTTTAGCAACTGCATAAGGAGATCTTGGGTAGAAGGGAGTTTTTTCAGTTTGAGGTACCTCCTGAACCTTTCCATATAACTCTGAAGTTGAGGCTTGGTAAATCCGAGTCTTTTTCTCTAATTTTAATATACGAATAGCTTCAAGCAATCTTAAGGTTCCAATACCATCAGTGTCTGCTACGTACTCTGGAATCTCAAATGAAACTCTTACATGAGACATTGCTGCTAGATTGTATATCTCATCTGGTTGTATTTCCTGGATAAGTCTTACTAGGTTTGTGCTATCAGTCATATCTCCAAAGTGAAGAAATAGATTAGTTTCACTAGTATGAGAGTCTTGATACAAATGATCAATTCTGTCTGTATTAAAAAGAGATGTTCTTCTTTTTAAACCATGAACTTCATAACCCTTTTTTAACAAAAACTCTGCGAGATAAGCCCCATCTTGACCAGTTATACCAGTGATTAATGCTACTTTCATAATTGTTTATATTTCGACTACCACCGGTAGTCCTTCGTTATTATTGTTTAGTTATTCCCTTTTTAATAGAGCCGTAGTGAGCAATTTTCTCCTTCAAATAGTTTTCAAGGTCAATGTTCACCAGCATAACCTTCCTTTGTTTATCGCTGCTGCTTAATGCTGCTTTAAACCGGGAAATCATTCTTCCGTGTTCATTTCCCAGACCAGTAGAGAAGCGCTCACCATGTCGTCCTTGATTTCTGTCATTACCTGGGTGTTTACTTCTTTGCCCACCAGCTTGTGCACCTTGCCGCTGAGTCCAGCGATGTACGCTGCGTCTAACTCTTCACCAACAAGTATACAATCAATGCTAACGCTCGGAACGCCGCGGGCTAAGTCCCCACAGATCCATACCTGTTTTAATCCAGGAAGGTTTTCTACCACGCGGTCTATGACGGTATCAATGCCCGCAACCTTCCTTACGATGGAGGTTATATCAGAGGCAAGGGGGTGAAGGGGGTTAACGCGGTAAAGCTTGCGACGCCCTTCAAGAGTAGAACTAAGCATTCCAGCCTCTTCGAGGCGGTTAAGTTCTACCCG
>MDSY01007477.1_pt1 | contig 33083 bp, 30 predicted proteins | sample 811131 | NCBI WGS metagenome assembly MDSY01 (sample SAMN05326643, study PRJNA326480) | marine metagenome | isolation source: seawater | place: Atlantic Ocean: South West | collected 2010 | reverse complement strand
GAAAGGTGTTGAATTAAGAGGAAAGACAATTGGAATCATTGGTTTTGGTAGAATTGGACAAAGCCTAGCCTCATATGCCCTTGGCGCCGGAATGAATGTTGTTGCAATAGATCAATATACAGAAACGGCCACAATCTCCATGAATATTGGCGGGAAGAATTTGGATGTTCAGATTACACCAACGAATGACCTTTCCTCTGTTATCGGTGACCTTGATTACATATCTCTTCACGTACCCAAACAATCTGATGGAAGTGCGGTGATTCAAATGAAAGAATTTGAGATGATGAAAAAAGGAGTCCGCATTGTAAATGCAGCACGCGGAGGCGTAATTAATGAAGCTGACCTAAAAGAAGCAATTTCAAAAGGAATTGTAGCTGCAGCGGCACTTGATGTATTTGATAACGAACCTAACCCGGATAAATCTTTAATTTCAAACGAAAATATTGCTTGCACGCCACATATTGGCGCAGCTACAGTTGAAGCACAAGATCGAATCGGAACCGAGCTTGCTGATCAAATCAAAAATGCGTTAATCCAATAGATTGGCTTTGTGCTTCATTACAGCTTAAAACGCTTCAAGAGATGTTGAATAATGATATGGAAAACTCATGTGAGACTGAACAATCTTGCTGCCTTAGCAGAAGCTGCTGCGGACAGCAAAGTGTTACCGTAAAATATGATGACCGTATAATTGGAAGAAATGAACCGTGCCCCTGTGGAAGCAACAGGAAATTTAAAAAGTGTTGTGGTAGAAGGGTATAATTCCGACAATCAAACAGCGCACAAATTGCATTTCCCTTTGATTAAAAGTTGAGAGAACATAACCTCTCGATTTAATAGCTCTGGAATATTAACTTCAATGTCTAGGCACTCCGTTTTTCCACAAGAAACACATTGAAAATGAGGGTGGACGTCCGAGTGGTTCGATTTCGAGCAAGTTTTACATCTGGCAAAGCGTTTTACTCCATCAAAACCCAAAAAAGAATGCAATACACCATCATCTTCTAGCTTGCTTAGAACTCGATATATTGTTGTTTTATTGATTTGCTTTCCGAGCCTCTTGATGAGCTCTACGGTGGACAATGCAGTTTCAGTATCTTGAAATTCGTTTAATAAAATTTCTACAGATTCTGTCTTCCGTATTATTCCCATAAAACAAATCTAAGCTAAGCAATTTGAAAACACAAATATTGACCTTATATTTGCAACTTAGTTGCATTAACTACACTAATGAGAATAACTCTTCAGAAACCAGATTCAATTGGAGCTATTGCGAGTATGCTTTGTGTTGTGCATTGTCTAGTTACGCCGCTGATATTTATTGCACATACATGCTGCAAAGAGGGCTGTGATGTAGCCCCTACATGGTGGAAAAGTATTGACTTTATCTTTTTAACGATTTCATTTATATCCATCTATCAGTCTACAAGAACGACAACCCATAGTGCTATGAAACCAATTCTATGGTCTCTATGGAGTCTTTTAAGCTTTCTCATTATCAATAATAATATAAATCTCTTCGAAATTCCAGAGACCTTAAATTACATAACTGCAATCTCTCTTGCTTTCTTTCATATTTACAATTTAAAATACTGTCAATGTGAAGAGGAAAAATGCTGCGTATAACTATGAATAAAAATCAAGCCGAAATTATAGGAGACAACCATATCTCTTCAAGTGTCGAAACCCCTATGGTTTCAGAAGCCTTTAAGCATTCAGATGATGAAAAAATTGAAATTATTCAGCATCACTTTAAAAAAATAATGGAAGAGCTAGGCCTCGACCTCAAAGATGACAGCCTATCCGGAACCCCATATCGAGTAGCAAAAATGTACGTGAAAGAGCTATTTTATGGGTTAAATCCTAAAAATAAGCCCAAGCTGTCTGTTTTTGAAAATAAATACGGCTACAATAAAATGCTTGTTGAGAAAAATATAAATATTGACTCTTCTTGCGAACATCATTTCTTACCGATAACCGGATATGCACATGTTGCATACATACCCAAAGAAAAAGTGATTGGATTATCCAAGATCAATCGGGTTGTAGACTATTATGCTCATCGTCCTCAGGTTCAAGAAAGGCTTTCTTTACAAATTTTGAGAGAGCTACAAGATAAACTAGATACAAAAGACGTGATTGTCATGATTTCAGCAAAGCATTTGTGTGTTTCATCTAGGGGAATTAAAGATAAAAATAGCCTCACTACAACAATAGAATATGGTGGTTGCTTTGAAAATGAAACTATTAGAAAGGACTTTTTTACGATTGTAGAGGGGGAAAATCTCTAATTGAATTTATATCGCGACAAATTTTAAATTATATTTGGTTTAACTCGGAGGAAGATAGTTATATTTTCTCCTCTTTGGTTTAAAATACAGATGAGGTTTCTCGCTTTGATTATTTTGATTATTTCTATACCAGTCTTCATAATTCTGGCGCTAGCAATCTATTTTACGTCTGGTTCGAACATCATATTCAAACAGAAAAGGGTTGGAATACATAAATCAGAATTTATCATCTACAAGTTCCGAACCATGAAGCAAAATAAAATCAAACCACTTGGAAGATTAATCAGAAAACTGGGGATAGACGAGCTTCCTCAATTGTGGAACATCTTTAAGGGTAATATGGCTTTTGTTGGTCCAAGACCATTAACGCAGGAGGATATCGATCGGTTGGGGTGGAACAATACCTCATATTCAAAACGCTGGTCGGTAAAGCCAGGTATAACAGGAAAGGCACAGTTGATTTCAATTTGTGACGCTAGCTTGTCAATTCAAAATGACATGTGGTATGTCGAGAACCAAAGTTTTTGGGTTGACCTAAATATCCTTTCAAAATCAATTTTAGTTCCTATAACCGGAAAACGTACCGCATAATGAAAGTATTGGTAAATGGCCTCGGAAATATCGGAAAAACCATCTTAGGTATTTTATGCGACTATAAAAGCAAACTCAACATTGATGAAATTTATGCACTAAAGAACACGGCAATTACGGATTGGAACAAGGAAGAGTTGAATATTCTGAGTGATATGGGGGTTGTTCTTTGCAGTAGAGAAAATGAGGATTACCTGGATTTAAAGGATATTATTAATCGTATTGATTACATATTTGATTGCAACGCAAATGGATTCGGTTTAAAAAACAAGTACTGGTACGAAAACTTAACCAACTTGTTAGGTTGCTCAGCCCAGGGAAGTGAAAAAGGATTCGGAATTCCCTTTATGTCTGGAATAAACAATGAACATATCACTGATAGAAAGTTTGTACAGATTGTGTCTTGCAACACCCATGCTTTATCAACCATCATCAAAACGTTTGTGAATAATGACCTGAACAATTTGATTGAAGGAGATTTCGTTATTGTCAGAAGGTCAGAGGATATTGGAAACCATGAAAGGCTTGTAACTAGCAATGTACTGTCACGACATTTAAAAGAAGAAATTGGAACGCACCACGCAATAGATGTCAAAGACTTATTTTTAACAAAAGATGAAGATTTAAATATTCAATCCTCCGATATAACTACACCAAGTCAGCTAATGCATTCCGTCCGGTTCAGTCTTTATTTAAAAAATAGTATAAGCGTCAATGAAATTAAAAAACAAATAAAGGATAATGAATACCTTTCAACTACCGCAAAATTTGATTCTAATATTTTATTCGAGCTAGGACGCAGGTATAGCCCCTACGGTCGTTTGTTCTCGCATGCGATAATCAATGACAACAACCTCCTTTTTGACGAAAATCAGAGAAAAGTTAAAGGATGGGCATTTATACCCCAAGAAGGAAATACGATTTTATCCACAATTCACGCATTTTTACTACAGGTTGGAGCAGGTGATACGTCGGACGTTATGAAAGCGATCAAAAAAGACTTGATAAAGTCTGCCTGGTAAACGGAAACTTATAGGATTTCCATGGTTACAATGGCGTCCCCCTCCTCTATCGCATCAATAACCTCAAGGCCTTCGGTAACTTTGCCGAAGCAAGTATGGTTGCGGTCCAGATGTGCCGTATTAGTGCGGCTATGACAAACAAAAAATTGTGAACCACCAGTATTCCTTCCAGCATGTGCCATGGAAAGCACCCCTCGATCATGGTATTGGTTTTCTCCATCAATCTCGCAATCAATTTGATAACCAGGACCACCGGTTCCAGGCATTCCTGAAGCACCATCTTTAGAATTAGGGCATCCTCCTTGAATGACAAAATCAGGTATGACACGGTGCCACTTTAAACCATTGTAATAACCGTCCTTAATCAATTTCACAAAGTTACTTACTGTATTCGGTGCATCTTCCGTATACAATGACACCTTCATATCTCCTTTATTTGTCTTAATGATTGCTTCCATTTGTTCGTTTTTTTTTGAGCCACAAAAATAATTGTTTTTAGATGAAACCCCCATATTGTTGAAAACTTCGTTGATAAACCACCAAAAACCCATCGATTTTCAAGGTTTCTAGCCGTTATCTTTGGATAACCCGTTGATTTGAAGTAAATGTTTCGTACACTTATTAAAAAGAAATTATCTGACAATCAAGTTGCAAATATATTTATAAATGCAATTTTTGATTCAGTAGACAAAGGCTTCCAGGAAATCGCATCCCTAATAAACGAGGACCCCGTATTTGTTAGCTCACCGAACATTGACGCAAAATCTAGTGGTGAATTTGGTATGATTATCATCGTAGGAAACCTTTCCTTTTTAGAAAGTACTTTTGATGCCGAGCAAGCTTCACGTGTTGAAGCACTTATTTTTAGAAAACTAAGTACGATATATGAAATGGAGGAGCAAGATTTCATCAAGCTCATACGCGGTTATCAAAGCTTTATATCCAGAGTGAACCACCCTTCCAAGAACTGGATTTATGGAATGTCCAAAGCTATCTTTCACAAATATCGACTCAACGAGTTTCAAGATGAGTATTTTAAAAGAATGCGCTCCCCAAATCCTTTATTCTTAAAAAGAATGGATGAAGTTGTCGGGAATTATATCTGGAACTGGGATGCCTTCTTTAAGAAGTATCGCTTTTAAGAAAAGAAACTAAACGCTCAACCGAGTATTTAAATTTAAGAGCGTTTAATCAATTTTTTTTATACTACTTCCTCATGTTCATGAATTGGCTTTCTGAAAACAAAGGTATTGTCAAAAGAATCTAGCACTAAATTGTGAGACTTATCGATTTTCCCTTCAATCAAAGACTTGGCAAGCTTATTTAAAATTTCATTCTGAATCAATCGCTTTATTGGTCTTGCTCCAAAAAATGGATCATATCCTTTTTGAACAATAGTGTTGATCGCCTCCTCAGAAACAATTAAATTGATCTGTTTTGAACTCAAGGAGGTTTTAACCTCCTCAAGCTGAATTGATACAATTTCACGTATACTTTCCTCAGTTAAAGGCGGGAAAAGAATCGTTTCATCTATTCGATTCAAAAATTCAGGTTTCATGTGCTGCCTAATTAAATTATCTAATTCTCTCGAAACAATATTTTTTGTCTCTGACCTATCTAATTTGTTTGTGGCTGAATAATTTGAATGAATAATATCTGAACCTAAATTTGAGGTCATAACGATAAGTGTATTCTTAAAATTCACTGTTCGTCCCTTACTATCTGTTAACCTTCCATCATCTAGGACTTGGAGAAGAATGTTGAAAACATCAGGATGAGCCTTTTCTATTTCATCAAGTAATATTATTGAATAAGGTTTTCTTCTGACGGCTTCCGTAAGCTGACCACCCTCATCATAACCTATATACCCTGGAGGAGAACCAATCAATCTACTAACTGCATGTTTCTCTTGGAATTCGCTCATATCAAGACGAATCATTGCATTCCTGTCATTGAACAAGTGTTCCGCTAAAACCTTGGTTAATTCCGTCTTTCCAACTCCTGTTGTACCCATAAATAAAAAGGATCCGATAGGCCTTTCGGCGTCATTGAGTCCAGACCTTGAACGGCGTATAGCGTCAGACAATGCACCGACCGCATCTTCCTGTCCAATAATTTTTTCTGAAAGAGTCTCCTCTAACTTTAAGAGTTTATCAGATTCAGATGCCAACATTTTAGTTACAGGAATACCCGTCCATTTCGAAACTACTTGAGCGATTTCATGGTAATCAACTTCCTCTTTAATCATTTTAGCATCGGATTGAACTTTTAGGAGGTCCTTTTTCACCTTATCAAGTTTGCTTTCTAGGTTTACTAATTTTGAATATCGAATCTCAGCAACCTGCTCATAAGCCCCATTCCGCTCCAATTGCTCTGACTCTAATCTCAAATGCTCCATCTCGTCTTTTATCTCTTGAACTTCATCAATAAGATTTTTTTCTAAACTCCACCTTGAGTTTAATTCACTTTGGACGGCCGAAGAAGCATTTAATTCTTCCTCTATTTTCTTTAACTTTTCCTTTGAATTTTCTTTTTTTAGTGCTTCTTTCTCAATTTGGAGTTGCATAATTTTACGTTCGATTTCGTCCAAATCTTCAGGTTTACTGTTGATTTCCATTTTGAGACTTGCTGCAGCCTCGTCTATTAGGTCAATCGCTTTATCTGGGAGATAACGTTCAGAAATGTAGCGTTGTGATAATTGAACTGCGCCGATAATGGCCGCGTCTTTTATTAGTACCTTATGGTGCCCCTCATATTTCTCTTTTATTCCTCTTAATATCGATATTGCATCCTCCTCAGTAGGTTCATCAACTGAAACAATTTGAAATCGCCTGACCAAGGCACGGTCTTTTTCAAAATATTTTTGGTACTCCGAGAGTGTTGTTGCACCAACAGCTCTTAACTCTCCTCTTGCCAGTGCTGGTTTGAGAATATTTGCGGCATCCATTGCACCATCACCACCACCAGCGCCAACCAATGTATGAATTTCATCTATAAATAAAATTACCTCACCATCAGACTTAACCACCTCGTTAATCACTCCTTTAAGCCTCTCCTCAAATTCCCCTTTAAATTTAGCTCCTGCAACAAGTGCGCCCATATCGAGTGAAAAAACCTTCTTTGATTGGAGGTTTTCAGGAACATCTCCTTTCACAATTCGCTGGGCTATCCCCTCTGCTATAGCTGTTTTACCTACACCTGGTTCACCTATCAAAATAGGATTATTTTTTGTTCGACGGCTCAATATTCGTAATACACGTCGAATCTCATCATCCCTTCCGATAATAGGATCAACCTTTCCTTGTTCTACCAGTTCATTTAAGTTTTTAGCATACTTGATAAGTTCTGTGTTTGTTTTCATCAAACTATTATTTTCAGATTTCACATTAGATCTTAATTTATTGATTTGATTTTTTACTTGACTGGCAGTTATTCCAAAAGATTTTAGAATGTTTTGAGCTTCGCTCGACATAACAAGTAAATTGTAAAATAGCGTTTCAATAGTAATGTGCGTATCTCCAAATTCATTTAAACTCATTAAAGTTCTTTGAAAGTATTCATTCATTTGAGAAGATGAAGACGGCAATTCACCAGTTGAGGTGTTCACACCTGATAATGCAAGGGTAATCTTATCCTTCAAAACATCCATATTTTCAATGAAAGGTTTACTTAGGAATATAATTTCGGATGCATTTTTTTCGCACATTGCTGCAAGTAAATGCAGCGTTTTTAATTCAGCATGGTTCTGCATCAAACACAATTCATGTGCGAACTGAATTGTGGTCAACGCGTTGTGTGTAAATCGTTTTTCGTTCATACTCGTGACACCACAAAACTTAAACCATTAGATAAAAAACCTACATAAACAGACATTTTGACGTGTTGAGTAAGTTTTAAATGTCATTTTGACACTTAATAATGTATTACTTTTTTTACACTCCAAAAACATATTTTTTTGACCTTATATGAAACCAATTTAAATGATTTGCGTTTCACATCTCACACGACTATTGCGATGAAACTTTTAATTATATCATTTTTCACACTAACCCTTCCATGTTTGATGATGGCAAGTGGACCAACCAGCGCGCGAAAAGAATATATTTCAAGTTACAGCAACATTGCAATCGCTCAGATGAAAAAACATAAAATACCCGCTAGTATAACGCTAGCCCAAGGTATTTTAGAATCAGGATCTGGAAATTCTTATTTAGCGCGAAGTTCAAACAATCATTTTGGTATTAAATGCGGTAGGCAATGGAAAGGAAAAACATCCTATCACGATGATGATAAAGAAAACGAATGCTTTCGCGCCTATTCCAGGGTGAAAGATTCTTATTTAGACCATAGCTTATTTCTAACCTCAAATCAACGCTATGCTTTTTTATTTGAGCTGAAACAGAATGATTATAAAGCATGGGCACATGGTCTAAAAAAAGCAGGTTATGCGACCAACCCGCACTATGCAGACCGACTTATTCAATTGATTGAAGAAGAAAGACTCTATATCTTTGATCAACTATATAATATCCCTGAGACTGAAACTCAGCCAACAAAACAAATAGCAAGAGAAGAATTTTCAATAAATAAAACCAAAGTTTTGCTTTCTAAAAACGGAGACACTTTCTATAAACTGAGTCTAAGCACAGGAATTACTTTAAGACAGCTTCACAAATACAATAATGGTCTAGAAAAATTGGAGAATATAAAACCAGGAACACCAATCTATTTGGAATCAAAGAAGCGAAGGGCTTCTGGGAAAAAAGAAATTGTTTTAGAGGCAGAGACTACTTTGGCTGAAATATCGCAAAAAGAAGGTGTTCGCTTGAAATCATTGATGAAAATAAACCAAATTTCTACTCCTCATCAGCGCTTGTTGAAAGGAGCAAAAATATTCCTTCGCTAGACCCTTGGTCAGCGGGAATTTGTTTGTTGTTTGTTTTAAAGCCCCTTTTTGGGGCTTTTTTTGTTTCAAATAAGAAACTAAGGAAAAATCTTTTCGTATTTTCGCTCCTCATGAAAATTTTTATTCTTGCCTTACTTTTGAGCCTAAAAACCGTCGGTTTTGCGCATGAAACTTATTTTTCATTCGCGGAGATGCAATATGACACCGAATGCAACTGTCTTGAAGTCACCCTGACACTATCGGCACATGACCTAGAAGCCTATGCAGAGAAGCAAAACATACTCTCCAGTACTTTAGAAAAAGACCTTGAAAACGTAGCACATCGACAGGGACTTGTTCAAAAAATCATTTTAGCAGGATTTAAAATAAAACAGAACCGTCAGGACATCATACTGTTTTACGAGGGGTATGAACTTTTTGAAGACGGCACTTGTTCTTTTTACTTACGTTCAGATCAAATTGAGAATACGGATCTTACATTGTTTTATGGTCTGTTTATGGATATCTACCCTGAGCAGCAAAATAAGCTGAACTACAAAAAAAATAATGACCAAGTGGTTTATAACTATTTTGTCTTTAAACGAGAAAACACAATCGAATTATGAAATATTTAAACCAGATTCTAGCATTAGTAATCATTGCTTCAACCTCTTTATCTGTGCTTGGACAAAAGAAATTTGCCCAAATAGAAAATCTTATTCCTACGCCGAACGAATATAGAAACGCAGCAGGTGCTCCGGGTCACAGCTATTATCAGCAGCAAGCTGACTACAAAATGTCTTTGACACTTGAGGATGACACGCAAATCTTAAGAGGTACGGAAACCATTACATATACAAACAATTCACCTGATGCACTAGAATATTTATGGTTGCAACTTGATCAAAACCTATTCTCGAAATCGTCAGATACTAAACTGATTAGGGTTGAAAGAATGGAGGATTTTCGTTCTTTAGAGCAAATTGAACGGAAACTGTTTGATTATGACGGAGGATTCAAAATCGAGGAGGTGAAAGCCACAAATGGTGAAGATTTATGCTACGCAATCAACAAAACAATGCTCAGAATAGACTTGAAGCAGCCATTGAAAACAAATGGAAGTATTTCGTTTAGTATTAAATGGTGGTATAATATAAACGACCGTATGGCTGTAGGTGGGCGTTCAGGTTATGAATATTTTGAAGATGAAGATAATTACATCTACACCATTGCACAATTCTTCCCAAGAATGTGCGTCTATGATGATGTTTCAGGATGGCAAAACAAGCAGTTCTTGGGCAGAGGAGAATTCACCCTTCCTTTCGGAAACTATGATGTTTCATTAACCGTTCCAGGTGACCACATTGTTTCAGCAACAGGAACCCTTCAAAATGAAAGCGCTGTGCTCTCTGATGCACAAAGAAAAAGATTACAAAAAGCTAGAAAAGCGGATGCGCCCGTCTTTATTGTGAACCAAGAGGAGGCTGAAAAAACAGAAAAAAACAAGGTTAAATCATTGAAAACGTGGAGATTCAAAGCAAAAAACGTTAGAGATTTTGCTTTTGCTAGTTCTAGAAAATTCATTTGGGATGCCCAAAATACAACAGTAAAGGATAAAGATGTGCTTTGCATGTCTTTCTATCCGAAAGAAGGAAATCCATTGTGGGAGAGATATTCCACAAAGCTTGTGGCACACACAGTAAATACCTATTCTAAATTCACGGTGGATTACCCTTATCCTGTAGCAATATCAATACATTCCAAGTCAATAGGTATGGAGTACCCTATGATCTGTTTTAACGGTGGTAGACCAGAGGCTGACGGAACGTATAGTGAAAGAACAAAGTATGGAATGTGGGGCGTAATCATTCATGAGGTTGGACACAACTTCTTTCCGATGATCATTAACTCTGACGAGCGACAATGGACCTGGATGGATGAAGGACTAAATACTTTTGTGCAGTACTTGACAGAACAAGAATGGGAAAGAGGTTACCCATCAAGAAGAGGTCCGGCTTACAAAATTGCGGATTATATGAGAGGAGATAAAGCTAACATCTCCCCTATTATGACCAATTCTGAATCAATTCATCAATTTGGAAATAACGCCTACGGGAAACCAGCAACGGCGCTTAATATTTTGAGAGAAACAATCATGGGACGCGAGCTTTTTGATTATGCCTTCAAAACCTATTGCGAACGTTGGAAGTTTAAGCACCCGACACCTGCTGATTTCTTTAGAACGATGGAGGATGCTTCTGCTGTTGACCTAGATTGGTTTTGGAGAGGATGGTTCTTTAGTACAGACCATGTGGATATTTCCCTCTCAGATGTAAAGCTATTCCAGCTTAATTCGCAAAATCCAACCGTAGAAAAGGCTTTTTCAAAAAACAAAAATAGCAATCGAGACATTCATATCGGAGAAACTAGAAATCAGGAACAGATTAAAGAGACCATAAATGAAAAGGATCAAAACATTGATGACTTTTATGGGACCCGTGATATTTATAAAGTTGATGCACTCGATATCAAAGAATATGAGGGGCTGAAAAGGAGATTAGATAAAGGTAAATTAGACCTCTTGAATGCAGGCTATTTTTTCTATGAGCTGACATTTAAAAATATAGGAGGATTAGTTATGCCGCTTATTATTGAAATCTCTTACACAGACAACACAACAGAAGTAGTTAGAATACCTGCTGAAATTTGGAGGAGAAAAGAGAATGTTGTTTCAAAGGTCTTGGTTCTTAAGAAAGAAGTCGCGAGCTTTCAGCTTGATCCATTTTTGGAGACCGCAGATACCGACTTGCAAAACAATATGTGGCCTAAAAGGGCGTTGCCTTCTCGATATGATCTTTTCCAGCAGCGAAAAATGAGAATGCAACAACGGGAAAATCCAATGCAGAGGCAAAAAAGAGTGGACGAGCTTCAAGATTAATCATTTTTTGAAATGAATCCTTTTCATCTAGCTATTCCAGTAAAAGACCTAATCGTTACGCGGGCTTTCTATAAAGAAGTATTAGAATGTAAAGAAGGAAGAAGCGCCGAAAAATGGGTGGACTTTGATTTTTTTGGACACCAGCTAGTATTGCATGAAAAATCGGATATAGCTTTCAAAGATGGAAAAGGCTCAAATCAAGTCGATGGTCATGATGTACCTGTACCACATTTTGGGGTGGTTTTAGACTGGGAAGATTGGATAAAACTTTCTGAGCGCCTTCAGGCTCAAAAGATTAAATTCATCATAGACCCCTATATCCGTTTCGAAGGTGAAGTTGGAGAACAAGCGACAATGTTTTTTTTAGATCCCGAGGGAAATGCCCTAGAATTTAAAGCATTTAAGGATATTGGCCAGCTATTTGAAAAATAGCGCTGAGTATTTAGCAATAAATACTTTACTTTTTTCGGAAGAAAATTTTCACAGGCACACCTTCAAAGTCAAACTTCTCGCGCAATCTGTTTTCAAAGAATCGCTTATAGCCATCTGTAATGTATTGTGGTAGGTTACAGAAGACGGCAAATGATGGTGCATGGGTTGGAAGCTGCTGAATAAATTTAATCTTAATGTATTTACCCTTCATTGCAGGTGGAGGCGTTGCATGTACAATATCGAGCATGACGTCATTCAGCTTTGACGTTGGAATCTTTTGGATTCTATTTTCAAAAACAGTCATCGCCGTTTCAATCGATTTATGAATACGCTGTTTCGTCAATGTAGACGTGAAAATAATGGGTACATCGTTAAATGGTGCAAGCTGTTCTCGCAATTTATCCTCGTATTTCTTAACGGTATTCTGGTCTTTATCCAAAAGGTCCCATTTGTTGACTAGAACTACTACACCTTTTGAATTCTTTTCAATCATATAAAAAATACTCAGGTCTTGCTTTTGAATACCCTCTGTTGCATCTACCATAAACAAACAAACGTCTGCATTTTCAATAGTACGCACAGAGCGTAAAACTGAATAGTATTCAATATCCTCAGTGACCTTTGCCTTCTTTCGGATACCTGCCGTATCAATCAATAAGAAATCAAATCCAAAGGCATTGTACCGCGTATGGATAGCGTCTCTCGTTGTACCAGATATATCAGTGACAATATTTCTATCTTTTCCCGTAAAAGCATTGATCAATGAAGATTTACCAACATTTGGCTTTCCTACGATTGCTATGCGAGGCAATCCAGTTTCTTCAAGAATAGATTCATCCTTTGAATCGAAATAAGAAACCATCTCATCAAGAATTTCACCTGTTCCAGAACCATTCGTTGCGGAAAGGTCATACACCTCTCCCAAACCGAAGGAATAAAACTCTGATGACAAACCAACACGTGCCGTATTATCGACTTTATTTGCCACGACGATAATGTCTTTATTGCTTTTACGTAGAATCCCAGCAACAACCTGATCCATCTCGATAATACCAGTCGTAGCATCTACCATAAATAGAATTACCGAAGCTTCTTCAATAGCAATTTCTACCTGCTTTCGGATTTCGGCTTCAAAAATATCCTCTTTTGTTTTTGCATATCCTCCTGTGTCAATTACAGAAAAGCTACAACCATTCCATTCGCCTTGACCATAAATTCGATCGCGGGTCACACCACTCACCTCTTTTACAATGGCATCTCTTGATTCGGTCAATCTATTAAATAGTGTTGATTTTCCTACATTAGGTCTTCCTACAATTGCAACGATATTTGACATCTATTCTTTCTTTAATATCCGTATTTCTTGAGCTTTTTCTCAGAGCTTCTCCAATCTTTGTCGACCTTTACATAGTTTTCTAAGAACACTTTTTTGTCTAAGAATTTTTCTAAATCGATTCTAGATTTCTTACCTATTTTCTGTAGCATATCTCCCCCTCTACCGATGATAATACCTTTCTGTGAATCGCGTTCAACAATGATTTGAGCACGAATTCTTATGATTCTATCTTCCTCTTTGTATTCCTCGACTAAAACTTGACAGCTGTATGGAATCTCCTTTTGACAAAGCTCAAATATTTTCTCTCGTATAATTTCAGAAATGAAGAATCGTAAAGGACGATCTGTTAGGTCCTCCTTATCATAATAAGGCGGACTCTCAGGAATATGCTTGACAATTTCTTCCCAAAGCTCTCCCACATTAAAATCATGCAAGGCAGATATCGGACAAACCTTCGCATTGGGCAATTGAGCCTGCCAATATTCAATACGTTTAAAGACCTCATCTTGAGAGGATAGATCTATTTTATTAATCAGGCAAAATACGGGTACAGATAGCTTCTTAATACGGTCCAGCGTTTTAACATGATTCATCTGACGCTCTTTGGTATCGGTTACAAAAAGTAAAACATCTGCATCCTTTATAGAACCCTGAACGCTGTCCATCATATTGTCATGAAGCTTATATGCAGCATTTACAACACCAGGCGTGTCGGAAAAGACAACCTGAAGGTCATCCTCATTAACGATTCCAATAATACGGTGTCTTGTTGTCTGGGCCTTTGAGGTAACTATAGAAACGCGCTCGCCTACAAGGCGATTCATCAATGTTGATTTACCTACATTTGGACTACCCACAATATTTACAAAACCAGATTTATGCGACATGCTCAATGATTAGAGCGCAAAGGTACGATATTTAAAATGATGATAGAATTAATCTGAAAAATCAACCTATTTTCTGACGCTGTATTAAATACTGCTGTAAAATAGGTGCAACACCCTGTGCCACATCTACTTCAACAAAGTCAATATGTAAATTTATACAACGCATTCGGATTTCATTGAAATGTTCCTTTAGCCGCTCAGTATATTCTTCTCTGATTTCAAGCGGATTCAGTCTTAAACGCTCTCCTGTTTCCATGTCAATGAGCTCATGGGGTCTGTTTTCAAGTTCTAAATTCAATTCTTTATGTGCATCCATTACCTGAAAAAGAACTACTTCATGCTTGTTGTGCTTTAAATGTTGTAATGCCTCAACAATTTCTTCAACCTTATCAGGATCATCTAACAAATCTGTAAACAATACAACTAAACTTCTTTTAGGTGTGAGTTCAGCAATTTCATGGAGCGCTTTTGCTGTTGAAGTATTCTTCATTTTAGAAGGGTTGTATATCTTCAAACGTTCCTCCATCCGATCATAGAGCTCACGGTGATGTCGTTGGGATGATTTAATTTCCGAAACATAATCTACCTTGTCTGTAAAAAAAGATATACCCACTGCATCTCTTTGCCTTCTTAGGAGCTCCATCAGACTAGCAATAGCGTATATCGAAAATTCGAATTTCGAGGTGTTCCCTTCACTAAAATACATGGAGCTGGACGCATCTAGGACGAACAAGCAGCGTAAATTGGTTTCTTCCTCATACTTTTTGGTATACATGCGTTCAGTACGCGCAAAGAGCTTCCAATCAATATGACGCGTGGATTCTCCATTATTATACAACCTGTGCTCGGCAAATTCTACAGAAAATCCATGAAAAGGACTTTTGTGCAATCCGGTGATGAATCCCTCTACAACTTGTCTTGCAAGAAGCTCCAAGTTTCCAAAATCGGCCAGTTTGATTCTTTCTATAGGCATGGGTTAAAAATAGGGAAATTTTAGCTTTTCTGGGCCTTCTTATATCTAAAATAGGCATTCATTATAATTCCTGAAAAGATGAACAAAACCCCGAGATTCACCATCATATTCAGCCGTTCATCAAAAACCAAATATCCTACTAGCAATGCATAAACAATACCAAGATATTGAAAAGGAATAATCACGGATGATGAACCAAGATGTAATGCTTTAGTCAGTAGAATTTGGGCAAACTGCGTAAAAACACCAACCAATAGAAGCAAGAACCATTCGATCCCAACAGGCATTATAAATTCAAATAAGCAAAGTAAGACCATACAAGGTATTGATATCATTGGAAAATAAAGCACAATTGAAATTGGCTCATCGGTGTCTTTAAGCTTTACAATGGCTGTATATGCAATTCCAGAGATACTGGCAGAAAGCATTCCTAAACCAATCCAATATGGCTCAAAATAATCGCCCAAATAATCCAAAGCGTAATTTTGTAATGAAATCAAGCAGACACCAAAAAAAGCAAGCGAAACAAAAAGCCATTGAATGCTAAAGATCCTTTCTCCTAGCAGGAAAAAAGTAAAAAGCATTGTAAAGATCGGTGCTAAATATTGAATCACTGCTGCGACAGCAAAAGGCATGTTCTGTATCGTCATAAAAAACAAGGTTAACGCTAATGTCCCGGCTATTCCACGGATAATCAGCCATTTCTTATTTACACCAAAATAAGGCAAGCCCTTTCTATAAATGATGATTGAGCTAATTACAAAAGAAACAATGGAACGAGACAATACGAGCTCATGCGCTGGAATAGATTGTAACTCAAGCTGTCCTAGACTTAAATTACCACTAAAAAGCTTAACAATTAGGTTAACAATTAAGAAACATAGCCCAGAAAGAACAACATATATAATCCCTTTTTTCACTTGGATGTAATCAGATAATGATTTTTAGTAACCACCCTTCTTTTTGGCTTTATAGCCCTTACTTGTGAGCATTGTATGCACCTTTTCTACAAAATTACCCTGAATTAAAATTACTGCGTCCTTTGCCGAACCACCGACGCCACACTTACTTTTCAATTCTTTTCCTAAGGCTTTTAAATCTTCTTCCAAACCAATAAATCCCTCAACAATGGTAACTGCCTTGCCACCTCTATTTTTTTTATCTAAAGAAACGTACAATGATTGCTGCGCAGCTGAAAGGGTTTCCTCTACCCCATTATTTTCCTCTTCAAATTGAAAATCAGGATTGGTGGAGTAAACTACATTAATTCTATTTTTCTTATTTTTTTTCATGCCAAAGATTTAGGTTTGGTTATCTGATGCAAAAGTAATGGATACTTTGTAAGTTAAATATTTAATTTTACAGATGTAGAATAGAAAGATATGTCCAGAAAAAAAATCATTACGATTGTTGGTGCAAGACCACAAATCATCAAAGCTTCTGCTATTAGCAGAGCTATTGGTTTATTCTTCAAAGAAGAAATAGAGGAAATCATCGTGCATACTGGACAGCACTATGACCAAAACATGTCTCAAATCTTTTTTGAGGAGCTAGGTATTCCAAAACCAAGCTATAATATAAATGTGGGTTCGGGAAGACATGGGCAGCAAACCGCTAAAATGATAGATGGAATTGAAGAAATCCTAATCAAAGAAAAACCAGATTCTGTCATTCTTTATGGTGACACCAACTCTACCATAGCAGGTGCATTGGCTGCTTCAAAAATTCACATCCCTATAGTTCATATTGAAGCTGGTCTGCGCAGTTTCAATAAAAAAATGCCGGAGGAGATCAATCGAATCGCATGCGACCATATGTCTAGCTTATTATTCTCACCTACAAAACAAGGCATTAAGAATCTTCAAAAAGAAGGCTTCAAACTCAAACAGGAGGGAAAAGCAACAATGGATGCACCAAACATGTACCACTGTGGAGATATCATGCTCGACAATAGCATGTATTTTGGGGAAAGGGAAAATCGGGGGAATCAGTTATTAACCTCCTTGAAACTTGAGGCTAATAAATACATACTATGCACTATTCACAGAGATAGCAATACGGATATTGAACTTAACTTAATTGGTATTTTAGAAGCCCTACTTTCATGTCAAGAGGAAACTCAAATGAAAATTGTTTTGCCCTTGCACCCTAGAACAAGGGGTAAAATCGAACAATTAAGAGACCAAAATTTTGTAAATCTCTTTATCAATAATCCAAATATTATCATTCTTCCCCCTGCTGGGTTCAACGATATTATTGCGCTTGAAAAAAATACAAAACTGATTATTACTGATAGTGGAGGACTTCAGAAGGAAGCATACTTTTTCGAGAAGCCTTGCGTTATTCTTAGAGAACAGACAGAATGGGTAGAGATTGTTGACAATGGGAACGCAATACTGACAGGTGCAGACAACGCAAAAATAAAGAATGCCATAGCCCTTCTATTAGCAAAAAATGATTTTACCTACCCAACCTTATTTGGTGACGGAACGGCCGGTAAATTCATTTGCTCTAAAATCTTAAGCGATTTATAATTGATGCTCATATTTGTAGAAAAAGTAAACGAGAGACTAACCTACACCTTTGATTTTATTTTCAAGGAAAGAGACCTTGATTATGTATTTACCTCAAGTGAATCTGAATTTGAAAAATCTTTTGAGATAAAGCTTAATTATTCGAAAAAAAATATTGCAAATACTCCTTCGATAATTCCAAGTACAATACTTTTCAATGATCGTATAGAAAATTACACCTTAAATCGATCCCTTTTCAATAATGAAGAGTGCTTGAGTATCAATGGCGTATCCGATCCGGTAGCAAGTATTTTTTATATCCTCACTCGTTATGAAGAATACGATTCATCATTCAAGGATAAGCATGGCAGATATATCGGAAAAAAGTCCGTTTTATATCGCTTTGGCTGGCATGAAAAGGCCATGTGCGATCGATGGAGTGAAGATATTTTATGCTTTCTTTCGGTGCATTCCTCTTTTCGATTTGAAAAGAAAAAATATAGACCTCAAATTATCCCAACATTTGATATCGACAAAGCATATGCCTACAAGCACAAAGGCATAATCAGAAACGTATTAGGCTATTTTAAAGATTTTTATGCCAAAGATACAACGCGAGCAAAGGAACGCAGCATGGTCCTTTCAGGCTCCAAAAAAGATCCTTTCGATAATTTTGATAAGATTTTTGACATACAGAGCCGAGGTTTTGATGTCAAATTATTCTGGATGCTCGGCAACTATGGAAAGTATGATAAAAACATTTCCTATAAAAATAGAAGGCACCGTCGGCTTATAAGAAAAATGGATACAATCGCTAGTATTGGCATCCACCCCAGCTATAGGTCAAACTCGAATGAGTTTAACATTCACAATGAAATTGAACGTTTGCAAAGTATCATTAAAAAGCATGTTAGGTCTAGTCGACAGCATTATCTAATGCTTTTCTTACCGAAAACATATCAACAGCTTATCGAGCAAGAAATTGAGGATGATTACAGTATGGGTTATTCGGATATTATTGGATTCAGGGCAGGTACAGCGCGTTCATTTCATTGGTTTGATCTAACAACAAATAAAAAAACATCACTTAGAATTCATCCTTTCTGCTACATGGATGGCAGTCTAAACGAATACCTTGAACTAAGCACGAATGATGCAGAGGAAAGAATTGCCCAATTATATCTTGAAATTCAGAACTATGGGGGGAAATTTATATTTCTTTGGCACAATGATACAATCAGTGATTATGGACACTGGGCAGGCTGGTCAAAAGTTTTAGAGTTTAGCCTTAGACTTAATGAACTTTAGATAAACTTAGCTACCATTTTCTATCGAAAGCCGCATCTATTAGTTGGCTGTTTTCTTTGCTGTTTTTGTAGGCATAATTAAATCCATTGTAAACAGAATATCCACCCACTTGACCATTCTTGTTAATAGCAATAAACCCACATTGTAAGCCTTTAACATCGCTATGTTTAGAGATAATTCTTTCAACCGCAAGTTTGCACGCCATTTCCGGAGAATGCCCTTGACGCATAAATTCTACAACAGTATGGCTCCCTGCAATGCGAATAATTGCCTCGCCCATTCCCGTTGCACAGGCCCCACCTACCTCATTGTCAACAAATAATCCTGCACCAATAATGGGCGAATCTCCAACACGTCCTGCAAGTTTATAGGCCCAACCGCTTGTTGTGCACGAACCACTTATATTGCCATTTTCATCTATAGCAAGCATACCTATCGTGTCATGATTCTCATGATTTATTTCAGGTTTTTCAAATTCATCTTTGTGCTCTTTTTTCCATTCTTTCCAGTCCTGCTTTACCTCTTTTATCGGTGTTTTAAACTTCTCAAAACCACAATCTATTGCAAATGACTTTGCCCCTCTTCCCACAAGCATCACATGCTGTGTACGTTCCATTACCGCTCTGGCAACAGAAATAGGGTGTTTGATTCCCTCGAGATATGCGACAGCACCACAGCGAGATTGATCATCCATGATACATGCATCTAAAGTAACATGCCCCTCTCTGTCCGGCCTTCCTCCGATCCCTACACTTCGATTTGTTAAATCTGATTCTGTATGACGCACGCCAGCCTCAACAGCGTCAAGCGCTTTACCCGAATTTCCGAGTAACTTCCATGCTTCCTCATTGGCTGCTAAACCATGGCTCCATGTAGAAATCACCACAGGTTTTTGTGGATCCAAATCAACTTTAGAAACGGCGTAATTCATACCCATTAGAGATTGGGGTTTAAGGATAGAAGCTAAAGCGGATAACATACCAAACTTAAAAAATGATCTTCTTTTCATAGCTGTTATTTTCGTTGTTCATTGCTTAGCCAACGCTGAAATTGATTGGCATTGTTGACATGCTGACGACCTGAATTCGTAAAATTATGTCTTCCCGAATAATCGGCTTTGGCACACATAAAAATATAATCAACTGAAGCTGGATTCAATACTGCTTCAAGCAATGCAGACCCAACAATACAAATTGGTCCAGGCGGAAGCCCTTCATTTTTATAGGTATTGTAGCTACAATCAATATCCCTGTGCTCATAAAGAAGTCGCTGCACTCCATCTAATTTGCTGCCCCAGCAGAACTTAAAGGTGGGATCAGATTGTAACTTAATATTTCGTCTCAAACGATTTAAATACAAACCTGCTATAATTGGCCATTCATCAGAAATCCTTGACTGCTCAGAATAAACAATACTCGCTAAAGTATATGCCTCGCTTGGTCGTTGCAAACCAATAAGAGCTAACTTTTTCAGCTTGTCTTTGTCCCAAAATGATTTAAATTCATTCGCCATTCTCTTTGTAAAAGCTTCGGCATCTGTATCGTAAAAAAAATGATAGGTATTGGATAAAAACATAGATGGGAATTCTGATACTGTAAACCCATATAAACTACATGTTTTCGGATTTAAAAGAAATTCTGCTAATTCTGAACTATCTGCCTGGATATGCTTTGCTACCTTTTGACAAATTTTTTCAATCTGATTAGGACCTGAACAATTATTAAAAGTAACCTTTACCTCTAGCTCACCATTTCCGTTTCCCAGTCTATTACGCTTAAAACCGTTTAACAATGAACTATACGACATGTTAGGTGCAATAACATACTTACCGAGGGCAATATTTCTTGCACTCATACCCTTATACTTGCCGACAGCATGAAATAAATCTTGGTCATCAATGATTCCTTTTTCCAACAATGTCAGACACAATGAGTCTAGATGAATTGACTTTAAGATGTAAAAGGTTTCGTTTTTGGTATTTGAGGTGGTTTTCTGAGAAGCCAAATACAATTTGAATTTTGGATATGCAAAATACCCAACAATCAAAATAATTGAAAATATAGATGCTATTTTTAAAATTCTTTTCATAACGCTAATTCAAAAGAAATTATACTTGAATCTAATGTTTTATCACCAGATCGCAAGTAATCAAGAGATTCGAAAAGTGCAATACTCGCTTCATTGCTTGATTGAATTGTGGCCTTCAATTGAATAAGCTTCAGTTCCTTCTTTGCATATTGAGCCATTGAAAACAATGCTTGCCGCGCAAAACCTTTTTTTCTTTGCTGCTTCTCTGCAATTAAAACACCGACATAAGCGTTCCCTTTTTCAAAATCGACATCATACAAATCAACCATACCTATTGCCCTTTTCATATTAGACAGACATATCATCATTCGCAACTGACTTGAATTGTGCACATCTGTTTGTTGCTCAATTAATGCATATACGTTCTCGAGAGAAACTTTTAATTCAGATTGCGTTACACGCTGCGTTTCTTTATCAAGCTCCCATAGATATACGCCAAAAGCATCTTTCTTTTCAATTGGTCTTAGGAAAAGTTCGTCGGTTTTATGCATGCAGCTTATTCAATCTTTCATTTATGTCAAAAAGGTCATAGGAAAGAATTCCAGCTTGCTGCTCCGATACGTTTAACGAATGCCAGCCAGTAATTAAATCTCTTTCCTTAAGCACCTTCAAGAGGTCGGAAAGTTTCATTACTTCTTCGGGCATATTCAATGCCTTTTTAATCGGAGACAGGCAAGAGCATTCGGCTGATGTTGCAAAAGTATAGTCCTCATAAATACGTTCAATATAATTACTGCTTATGTTAAATCTTAACTTTATTTTTAATAACTTAATTCCCTTATTAACAGATACTTGATTAACATAATTAGTATCTATATAGTCTTTTCCATTACTTTTTAAACTAAAGAATACTCCTTGACTAGAAATACCTATATGCGGTGGGATTTTGTCTATATGGAAAATCCAAATCAGGACATCGTTGACCTCTGATATTGATGCCAAGCGGGGTAGGTTTTTAAACCTAAATTCATATTTCAACCGTTCCTTCATAAATGAATTTAGCAGGACCGATTAAATGGACCTGTGTAAATTTACTTTTACCATTTGATTCATAGGATATCTGAAGTAAACCACCCTTAGTTCTTACCTTTATTAAACCATTATCATGCATTTCTTTCGCTGCATGTATTAATGCACATGCCGTTGCCCCTGTTCCACAAGAAAGGGTTTCATTTTCTACGCCTCGCTCGTAGGTAGCAATAGATAGTTCATCTGAAGCATGCTCAAAAACCATATTAACATTAATTCCGTTAGATTCATACGCTTTTGAATAACGAATTTGTCGACCAATATTTATTAGGTTTTCAGATTCTAATTCTTTGAGAGAATCAACGGCTAACATTAGGTGCGGTGACCCCGTATCCATAAAAAATACATCCGTAAAAGGAATTGAATCTATTGCCTCAAGACTTATGTATTTAGGAAGGCCCACAGCCGACATTTCCAGTTTTACGTCGTTACCACATAGCTCTGCCAAATGCAAACCATCAATCGCTTCAAAAGATACATTATGGGAAGAAAACAGTCCATTATCGCCTGCAAACTTTACTGCACATCGCGCACCATTCCCACAAAAGCTATTTGACCCATCTGGATTAGAAAAATCCATATAAAAGTCATGTGTAGCAGATTTGTTCAGTAGAATGAGGCCATCTGATCCAATACCAAATTTACGGTCACATAAAAACTTAACCTCATCTTCTGCGATATCATTGTACTTTCCATCAATATTATTCAGGAGGATAAAATCATTTCCGGTTCCTTGATATTTAGAAAACTTGATTTGCATAACGCAACAAATGTAATGAATATGACGCGTAAAATGCTTTCTGTATTGCTTAACAATCTTTAACAGGGATTGTGTACCAAAATAACAGCTTTAGGTGTTAAACTTGTAACGACATAAATTGAATACTCAAATGACAAAAAAATCTTCTTTCAAAACATTTTTAATCGGTTTCTCAGGAGGTCTAATAGCGATTGTACTTTTTTTTGAATTCGTGAATCCTATTCAGGAACCAATTACTCAAATACAATCAGACCAATTAATTGATGGAAATCGAAATACACCATCTTTCGCAGCTAATTTTTCCGGATTAAATACAACTGATTTCAAAGAGGCCTCTAAAAATTCAATTAACTCTGTGGTTCACGTGACAACAAAAGTTGTCCAAACAACCTTTCAAAGAGATATTTTTCAAGAATTTTTCTACGGTCCAGGTGCAGGAGGAAGAGAATTCAAACAATTTGGGGAAGGAGCTGGCTCAGGTGTTATTGTATCGTCCGAAGGATACATTGTAACCAATAATCATGTGATAGAAAGTGCGAGCGAAATTGAAGTCACCCTAAATGATAACTCAAAATATACAGCAATAGTAGTAGGTGCGGATCCATCTACAGACATTGCGGTACTTAAAATCGAAGCATCCGGTCTTCCGGCGATTGCGATTGGTAATAGTGATGATTTAGCCATTGGAGAATGGGTACTGGCCGTCGGAAACCCCTTTAATCTAACATCTACTGTAACTGCAGGAATTGTTTCGGCCAAAGCGAGAAATATTAATTTATTGAATAGTCCCAACAAAAATGTAGTTCCAATAGAATCATTTATACAAACGGATGCGGCAGTGAATCCAGGAAACAGTGGTGGTGCATTGGTAAATACAAGTGGTCAGCTCGTTGGGATTAATACTGCTATTGCCTCTCAAACAGGAAGCTACACAGGTTATTCCTTCGCTGTTCCAGTAAATTTGGTTCAAAAAGTAATGCGAGATCTTATAGATTATGGGATTGTTCAAAGAGGTTATCTAGGCGTTCAAATAAGGAATATAACACAAGAGCTAAAAACCGAAAAAAACCTACCAAATTTAAAGGGGGTTTATATTTCCAAAGCGATTGAAGGAGGTAGCGCAGCTAAGGCGGGACTTAATGAAGGTGATGTTGTTTTGAAAATAGGAACAAAAGAGGTGAACTCAGCGGCTTCGCTTCAAGAAGAAATTGGGAAAATGAGGCCAGGAGATAAAGTCGCTGTTACCCTTAGAACATCAAAAGGTAATGAGCAAGTCAAAGAGATTGTCTTAAGAAATAAGGAGGGACAAACTAAGCTGGTTTCCAAAGAAGAACTGAAAAAAAATGTAGCACTAGGAGCCACCTTTGTGCCACTAAGTAAAAAAGAGAAAGAGGCACTCAATATCGATTACGGTGTAAAGATTGAGTCGATAACAGCGGGTAAGCTAAAATCCCTCGGATTGAAAGAGGGCATTATTATCACAAAGATCAACAATGAGGCAGTTCGAAGCGTAGATCAACTCGCTTCAAAATTAAATGAATCGAACAGCGGAATCCTTTTGGAAATAATGTCTGAAAGTGGGAAAAGAGATTATGTAGGTTTCGGGCTCTAATATATAGTTTTCAGGCACGGTTTTTGACGAGGCGGATAACCCATTTTGATTGCAAAAAAAAGACCTTGAATATTTTTCTTTTTGCTTTTTTTGGCTTTACTTTGCCATCTGTAAATGAATAAAATTAATCACCAATATTACCCCTTCAGCGCATGAGACAGCTAAAAATAACTAAATCGATAACGAACCGTGAAAGCCAATCTTTAGATAAATATTTACAGGACATAGGACGGGAGGATTTAATTACAGCTGAACAAGAAGTTGAACTAGCAAAAAAAATAAAAGCTGGTGACCAACTAGCTTTAGAAAAACTGACAAGAGCGAATCTTAGATTTGTTGTTTCAGTTGCTAAACAATATCAAAACCAAGGACTTACACTACCTGACTTAATCAATGAAGGTAACTTAGGTTTGATCAAAGCAGCACAGAAATTTGATGAAACAAGAGGATTTAAATTTATCTCTTATGCCGTTTGGTGGATTCGTCAATCTATTCTTCAAGCTCTGGCGGAACAAGCAAGAATTGTGAGACTTCCTTTAAACCAGGTTGGTTCATTAAATAAAATCAATAAAGCATTTTCTAAGCTTGAACAAGAGTATGAAAGACCCCCGTCTGCGGAAGAGCTTGCAGAAGCACTTGAGGTACCAGAAGATAAAATCAAAGAAAGTTTAAATGTATCTGGCCGACACGTTTCAATGGACGCACCTTTAACTACCAATGAAGACGGAGGAACTTTAATGGATGTGATGGCAAATAGTGACGCGCCGAAAACAGATCAGACATTGATGGCTGAATCTCTGCAAAAAGAAATTGAGCGTTCATTAAGTACGCTAACTGATAAAGAACGAGAAATTATAAGATTATTTTTTGGAATTGGAATGAACCATGGGTTAACCTTAGAAGAAATTGGTTCTAAATTCAACCTCACGCGAGAAAGAGTGCGTCAAATTAAAGAAAAAGCGATACGACGACTTCGTCATACGTCTCGTAACAAATTACTTAAATCCTACCTAGGATAAAATAAACAAGCTGCCCTTCAAAAGGCGGCTTTTTTTTATTAGCAAACAACAAATCAAACATACATAAAATGGAACTAGAATTGGGTTATGAAAAAGGCTTACAATTACATATAGAAAAAGAACGTGCGGCCGTAAAACTTCAAAGTAAGGTAGGTGAACTACTTTACGAAAAAGGAATAGAGCTCGTTCTCTTTCGTCATCATTTAACAGATATAACAATTTCAGAAATAATCAATCTTCATGATTATTCACGTAAGGTCGGTAGCAACGCTATAGATGTATTTACTACATCCGAACTTGCTACAAACCTGTTAGAACTAAATATAATCCCTTCAAAGCTTGATATAGGAAAACTTGCAAAGGAATGGAATGGGGAAAATTCCTCTTATTCAGATCAAAAAGACTTTTTGATGAAAAAGCTTTCGATTCTAAAGGAGAACCAGGAACAGCCTGTTGAGCCACGTGACGTCATTTTATATGGATTTGGAAGGATTGGAAGGCTTGCTGCAAGAGAATTAATCAAGCAGGCAGGAAAAGGTCAACAGCTAAGGCTTAGGGCAATTGTTACAAGAAGTTCTAAAGATGCGGATATCATAAAAAGAGCGTCTTTACTTAGAAATGACTCAGTTCACGGCGCTTTTAAAGGTTCTGTTATTGAAGATTTAGAGAAAAAAGCCTTGGTGATCAATGGGCAAATTGTTCATATGATCAGTGCAAATGCACCGGAAGAAATTGATTACACCACTTACGGTATAAATAACGCTCTGGTAATTGACAATACGGGTGTATTTACCAATAGAGAAGCCTTATCGCGTCACTTAAGCTCAAAAGGAACGGAAAAAGTTCTACTTACTGCACCAGGTAAAGAAATTCCAAATATTGTATACGGCATTAACCAAGGAGAGCTTGATTTAGAAAATGAGAACATCTATTCTGCAGCATCATGCACTACCAATGCAATTTCACCGATTTTAAAATTAATGAGTGATGAATTCGGAATAGAAAAAGGCCACATTGAAACAGTACATGCCTACACGAATGACCAAAACTTATTGGACAACATGCACAAAAAACCAAGAAGAGGTCGGTCTGCAGCGATAAACATGGTAATTACTTCAACAGGCGCTGGAAATGCTGTAACAAAGGTAATCCCTGAATTAAAAGACAAATTAACAGCGAACGCAGTGCGGGTACCAACGCCAAATGGTTCCCTGGCAATCATTAGCCTGGAATTAAATAAGAAAACTACTGTGGAAGAAGTAAATCAGGTAGTTCACAATGAGGCATTAAATGGAAATCTTGTAAATCAAATTTATTACTCACTGGATAGCGAACTTGTATCGAATGATATTATTGGAAATACATGCTGCGCTGTTTTTGATTCTGAAGCCACTTTAAGTTCAAAAGACGGGAAAAGTATTGTTTTGTATACTTGGTATGATAACGAATATGGTTACACCAAACAAGTCATTCGTTTGGCTAAATACATAACAAAGGTCCGCAGAGCAATTTATTATTAACTTCCAGCACCTGGTAACTCGGTTGCCAAGTAGAGATTTATTAAAGATGTAAGAAGTGCAATTATAGCTATCCACAAAGCTATTGTACTTCTTTTACTGTGTCTTTCCGCCATAATAATCATTCATACGGATTTGGTTGATTTAAGTTTCAATGATTTATGAGATATTTGTTTTCTAGTTTCCTAAGATTGTGTTGAAAACAATAATGTTCTAGAGATGCTTTGTATATGTAAAATGCAAACAGAATCAGAGAAATAGTTGATATAAGATTTGAACATTGCTTTGTGAAAATATCACATGATGATAGTAAAAACAAATGCTATCGACGATTTATAGGCCTTATTTATTTTTCGATTAAATGGTGCCCTCTATTCCTAATTTCGCTAAATTTGTGCCTTAAAGTTTAAGTAAACAGATATGTCCGCAGATATTTTTGAAAAAATAGAAGCCAACAGAGGCCCTTTAGGTATTCACGCCAAGCAATCACATGGTTATTTTACATTCCCAAAGTTAGAAGGTGAAATTAGCCCACACATGGTTTTTAGGGGGCGAAAAATGTTGAATTGGTCGCTAAATAATTATTTAGGTTTAGCAAATGACCCGGAGGTTAGAAAATCTGATGCGGAAGTAGCTGAAGAATATGGATTTTCACATCCAATGGGAGCTAGAATGATGAGTGGAAATACTGATTTCCATGAACAACTAGAAAATGAACTATCAGAATTTGTTGAAAAAGAAGATACCATATTATGTAATTTCGGATACCAAGCGGTTCTTTCTTGTATTGATGCATTGGTCGATCGTAAGGATGTAATTGTTTATGATGCTGAATCACATGCTTGTATATTAGATGGTGTTCGACTACACATGGGTAAAAGATACGTCTTCAAACATAATGATTTAGAAGACTGCGAAAAACAATTGATACGTGCTGAAAAGTTAGCGGAAGAAACAGGAGGTGCTATTCTTGTGATTACCGAAGGTGTTTTCGGTATGCGAGGAGATCAAGGTAAAGTAAAAGAGATTGTTGCTTTAAAGGAAAAATACAATTTCAGACTTTTCGTAGACGACGCACACGGTATAGGAACACTTGGTGCAAAAGGTGGCGGTACCGGACAAGAACAAGGGTGCCAAGATGGTATTGATATTTATTTCGGAACATTCGCAAAATCATTTGCATTAATTGGAGGATTTATTTCTAGCGACGCTCAAGTTGTTGAGTACTTGCGATATAACATGCGTTCTCAAATTTTTGCTAAATCTCTTCCTATGACTCTTGTAAAAGGTGCATTAAAGAGACTTGAGATCATGAAGAGAAGCACGGTACATAAGGATAAACTTTGGGAGATTACCAATGCACTGAAAAATGGTTTAGTAGAAAACGGTTTTGAAATAGGCCCATCAAATTCGTGCGTAACCCCTGTTTATTTGAATGGTTCAATTCCAGAGGCGACTAACCTTATATTCGACCTAAGAGAGAATTACAATATATTCTGTTCTATGGTAGTTTATCCGGTCGTTCCTAAAGGAATGATTATTTTAAGATTGATTCCAACTGCCTCGCACACACTTGAGGATGTAAAATTTACAATTGATTGTTTTTCAAAAATCGTTGGTAAATTAAAGGCTGGAGAATACATGGCTGACACGATTGCTCCTATCAAGTAATTTGCTTAGACTACCTTCTAGAAGAATCGATTAGCATTTTTAGTTTTTTCTCATCAACCAATAAGACTTCCGAAATAAAGTATTTTGAATTCTGGCGTCGCTTTTTTTTGGCCCCAGAAAAGTGCAATTCATTTGGTTTTAGAAATTTAATAAATTCGTCAATATTTTCTGGACTTATACCACCACCGGGTAGAACCTGAATGCGACCTGAAGCAAATTCAATGATCTCTTTCAACCTCTCCTTACCCGAGAAAACATTTACCTCGCAGCCAGAAGTGAGAATTCGATCAAATTTCATAGAAATCAATTGCTCTATTGCTTTCTGCCAATTTTCAATATCGTCAAATGCCTTATGAAATGTTAGCTCAATATTTGGTGTTAGCATGCGTAAACGCCTCAAAAAAGTAACATCAAGCTCTCTTTGCGGAGTCAAAGCACCAACCACTATACCTTGAATACCTAATTTCTGATAATGAACAATATCCTGCATCATCTGAGTTTTCTCATCTTCATCATATACAAAATCGCCCGAACGCGGGCGAATTAGCACCTGGGTATTCATACCTAGTTCAACTGATTGCTTGACCAATGCCATCGACGGAGTTAAACCACCGTAGGTCAATTCTTGACATAGCTCTACCCTATCTGCACCAAACTTAGCCGCCAAATTCAGCGACTTAAAACAAGAAACACAAATTTCTACCAACATAAAAACACAATTAACCGAAACACTTATTAATACATTAGGATTTAAAGATAAGGTAAAATAGCAATAAGCATTGGGAGATTTGTTGCACTAATTTTTCCCTATATTTGCAACTAATGGAAGGTACGTCAGAAAAAGAGAAAAAGCAGCAAAAATCAATAGATTTTGAATCTTTTAAAAACCAAGTTTTAGCGGATTATAAACTTGCGTGTTTATCGCGCGAGGCTTCGCTATTAGGAAGGAAAGAAGTCTTAACTGGCAAGGCTAAGTTCGGGATCTTTGGAGACGGTAAGGAACTTGCTCAGATTGCGCTTGCAAAAGAATTTAAAAACGGTGATTTTCGTTCTGGATATTACAGAGATCAAACCATAATGCTGGCTATAGAAGAGCTAACAGTTGAGCAATATTTCGCTGGTTTGTATGCGCATACTGATGTTGAGATTGAACCACAATCTGCAGGAAGACAAATGGGCGGTCATTATGCCACAAGAAATCTTGATACCCATGGAGAATGGAAAAATCTAATGCTTCAAAAAAATAGTAGCGCGGACATTTCTCCCACGGCAGGGCAGATGCCTAGACTAGTTGGATTAGCGCAAGCCTCAAAGGTATACAGGGAGAATGAAGTATTAAGTGCTACGGATAAAGCCAAGAAATTTACAAATAAAGGAAATGAAGTCGCATTTGGAACCATTGGTGATGCGTCTACTAGTGAGGGACCATTTTGGGAATCCATCAATGCCGCAGGAGTGATGCAAATCCCTTTAGTCATGTCCGTATGGGATGATGGCTACGGAATTTCTGTTCCTAGAGAATTTCAGACGACAAAAGGCTCAATTTCGGAGGCTTTAGCTGGGATGCAGCGAACGGAAGAGAAAAAAGGCTACGAGATCTTTGTGACAAAAGGATGGGATTATGCCCACCTCTGCCAAACCTATGAAAAAGCTGTACGTCTAGCCCGTGAAGAACACATTCCTGTGCTCATTCATGTAAAAGAAGTAAACCAACCTCAAGGTCATTCTACCTCAGGGTCTCATGAACGCTACAAGAGTAAAGAACGCCTAGAATGGGAAAAGGAATTTGATTGTATTGCTAAATTCAAAGAATGGATTTTATCCTTTGATGCCGGAGGAAATAAAATTGCTAATGTCGAAACATTAGATAATTTACATAAAGATGCCAAAACCGAAGTTCGTCAAGCAAAGAATGATTCTTGGAAAAGATTTACCTCAGAAATTCAACAAGAGTTAACAGAAATTACTTCAATCATAGAAGCTGCGGCAGAAAATAGCAGCCAAAAAGCTTTTATTCTTAAAGAGCTAGAAAGCCTGAAGAAAGCATACGAACCCATTCGAAAAGACCTCTTAAACACAGCAAGGAAAGTTTTACGACTCATGTTCAAGGAGAAATCTGCTCAAAAGGATATGCTAGCGGCATGGATTCAAAAAGCCATTGAAAGCTCGTACGATAAGTACAGCTCTCATTTATATTCTGAGTCTAATTCATCAATACACAAAATTTCTGCTGTTGCTCCAAAATATGGCACCGAAGAACGCATGGAGGACGGTAGAATTATTCTTAGAGAAAACTTTAAGGCTCAGCTCAATAAAATGCCTGAGCTATTAATCTTTGGAGAAGACGCAGGCAAAATTGGAGGAGTAAATCAATCATTAGAGGGTCTACAAGATCAATTTGGGATGCACCGTGTTTTTGATACAGGCATCAGAGAGTGTACCATTATTGGTCAAGGAATTGGAATGGCCATGAGAGGCTTAAGACCTATTGCTGAAATACAATATCTCGATTATTTACTCTACGCCGTACAGGTGCTTTCTGATGATCTTGCAACAGTTCAATACAGAACGAAAGGTGGCCAAAAAGCACCTTTAATTGTGAGTACAAGAGGACACCGTCTTGAGGGAATATGGCATAGTGGCTCACCCATGGGTATGATTATTAATGCATTAAGAGGTATGCATATTTGTGTCCCCAGAAACATGACAAAAGCAGCTGGGTTCTACAATACATTACTTGAGGCAGACGAACCTGCTTTGGTTGTAGAACCTCTAAATGGTTATCGAACCAAAGAAAAGTACCCAGAAAACATAGGCGAATTTAAAGAAGCTTTGGGTCGTCCAGAAATTGTGCAAGAAGGAATAGACCTTACACTCGTTTCTTACGGATCAACGTTTAATATCTGTCAGATGGCAGCAAAACCGCTCGCCCAACTTGGGATATCAATTGAACTCGTGGACGTACAAACATTGATTCCGTTTGATATCGACCATACAATTGCTAAATCTTTACAAAAGACCAACCGACTTTTAATTGTAGATGAGGATGTTAGCAGCGGAGCTACAGGATATATGCTAGATAAAATTATGGTTGAGCAAGAATGCTTCTATCATTTAGATTCTGCACCTCACACACTTAGCTCGACTGACCATAGACCTGCTTACGGTTCAGATGGAGACTACTTCTCAAAACCCAATATAGACGATATTGTGGAGAAAGTATATGCGATTATGAGCGAAAGCAATCCAAGTGCCTTTCCACCTCTTTACTAGAGAAATCTCAAAAATTAAGATTATTTGATATCAACCTTAAAGGGAAGACGCATAACCATTCCCTCCCACTCTTGTGCCGATTCGATGTTTTCATAAAGGGATTCTAGAATTGGATGATTCAAAATGGTTTGTTTTGCTTCTACATTCATACTCTCTTCCTCTAGTAAACTGATTAAATTAGCAAATGGTTTTTCCTCAACCTCAGGATAATAAACTACTGACTCATCTTTGACTGACTTTGAAATTGATTGTGCATATGAAATTGCAGCTTGCAGTGTTCCAATCGTATCTACAAGTCCTATTTTTACTGCATCTGATCCAGTCCAAACTCGACCTCTAGCGATAGAATTAACTTGTTCTATGGTCATGCCTCTGCCATTGGCAACCCGCAATAAAAATTGCTGATAAATTTCATTCACTTCTTTCTGTGCAGTTTCAAACTCAAAATCAGTCAGCTTATGATTTGTGGATGCAATAGCATGCTGATGTGTACCAATTTCATCTACTTCTACACCAATCTTACCTAGCATTTCCTTAGTATATGGAAGAACTCCGAAAACACCTATGGATCCAGTGAGGGTAGTTTGATCGGCAAAAATCTTATGTGCAGGAGTTGATACATAATAGCCTCCTGATGCCGCATAATCACCCATTGAAACAATTACCTTTTTAACTTTGTTGGTTAGAGAAACTTCACGCCATATCTCTTCTGAAGCTAATGCACTTCCGCCGGGACTATTTACACGGAACACAACGGACTTAACAGATTCATTTTCCCTCGCCTTCTTAAATAGCGCACATATATTATCACTTGAAAATCCTTTACCGGTTTTGGCTATTGAACCCTCCGCTAAGATAACAGCAACCTTTGGCTCTGAGGCACGGGTAAGAATTTGGTCTGTCAAAAATTTATCCTCACTATAGGACGAAAAGCT
>MDSY01012430.1_pt1 | contig 33123 bp, 49 predicted proteins | sample 811131 | NCBI WGS metagenome assembly MDSY01 (sample SAMN05326643, study PRJNA326480) | marine metagenome | isolation source: seawater | place: Atlantic Ocean: South West | collected 2010 | reverse complement strand
CTAATAAACAACATAGAGATTGACGGGATAGATACAAACGACTATCCCGACTTTTGCGACGCTTTTATAGTCTCAGCAGACTACGACGGCGAGGCAATGACAGACGCGCAAATAGATACCTTAAATGAGGATTACGACTTTGTACACGACTGCGTATATAACCAACTATTTTAAATAAATTATATGATTGAAAAAATAATAGAAAGATATGACGACGATTCTCTTTTGGGACTATCAGAGGTTTTCGATTCTGCTATAATTGGAGTAGAAGAAAACGAAATGAGATTAATATATTCTGTAAGTAAATGTTTGAAAGTATTTGAAGAGGATATGACTAAATTAGAGGCTATTGAATATTTTAAATTTAATGTAGGTAGCGCTTATGTTGGAGAAAAAACCCCAATTTGGTGTTGGGATAATTTCTAATAACATTAACAATTATTTTAAATGAGCATACCCGTAATATTTAACAACCCTCACGATTTTTTTGAGGAGGCTACAAATCAAAACTATACAGACGCGCACGATTTATTTTATAGGTCTATGGTCGAGTATTTATTAGACGAGTCGATCCAGTATGTATGTACTTTTATTTATAACGAATACGACAATTATAATTTTGAGCCGCTATCAGACGAGGACGAGCATATTCTCTCAAGAGACGCCCTGCTTTACTTTGAATATATCGAGGAGTACGAAACCTGTCAATTAATATTTGAGGTTTTAAACGAGTAGTATTGAAATGTTAAAGTTTTGTTAAAATTTGTATTTAGTGTGTTTATAACTAATAAACATATGTATCTTTACAAAAACAAAACAACTAAACTAAATATTATGACTTACTTACAAGCAACAGAGATGGCAAACAAAGAGCAAGAGAGAAGCCTAAAACTTCTTAACAGCGGTCAACTATCAAAATACGTAGAATCTTACAAATTGGTAACAGAGCTTAACAAAACGGCTGAGTGCTTAAAAGGAGAATAATAAAACTAATAACCAACGGGGAGCTAACTACTCCCCATTAAAAACAAAAGACGGGAGTTATCCGCTAACTATAATACTTGGTCGTTGCGCGGTTACATAGGAGGCTACTCGTCTTTTTTAAAATAACAAAATTATGGATTTAAAAACAGCACTAAAAAAATTATTCGATAAAGACCTAGATTTAACTACTAATCAAATAGACAAGTTAATCACTATTATAGGAGACCATTCAAAGCACGAATTTAACGCAGGATTTCAAGCTGCAAAAAAGCCAATATAATGAATTGGACTCTCGAAATACAATTTCATTTCCCACACGATCGCTTTTTGTTTGGTTGGGAGTTTATGGCTAAAACCAAAGAATACAATTACAAAACTATAAAGCTGTATTTATTTATAGCAACATTAACCCTAGATTATTAAACCATGACAAAATTAATAAATAGAATACTCGTAAATTACTCAATAGTACCTTATAAGACAATCACATTAAAAACGGGCGTAGTTGTAGACCACTACAGAAACGGACTCGTTAAAGTTTAATTTTGTTTAGTTTTGTTTAGTTTTGTTAGCCCTGCCTTAATCGGTGGGGTTTTTTTTATATAAGAAACAATAGTATATATATTTACGTCTTATATATAGGGTTAATACTAATAGTTAACGCCTATTAATAATATGACAAAAGGAGCAGGCAACATCGGGTGGTCTACAAAGACAAAAGGCATCGATCGCCGCAAGAATCAATTTAAGCAGCTTATAACGGAGGCAACCTCTCAAGAGAACTTTATAGCTGTCTTTCAAACTTTAGAGGCGTCAGCTATGACGGGAGACGTTCAGAGCGCTAAGCTCTACCTAGAGTATACAATCGGTAAACCTATGCAAAGCGTAGATATAACCTCGGAGGGTAATAGCGTAAACATTCCTACTATATCCTTTACCTCAACAATCGACGTAACTCCAGAGAATGAGTAACATAAACCTCAGCGAAAAATTTGCGCCATTGTTCGATATACCGCAGGGCGTGGATACGTTTATTATAACAGGCGGAAGATTCTCACAGAAATCATTTGCGACGTCTCTAAGCGCTTTAAATAGTTGCACGAAGTATGAGCATCGAATTTTATATTCAAGGTATACAAACGCCTCTCTCAAGGATTCCATCTTTGCTGAGGTCGAGGAGAAAATCGAAATCATGAATCTGGAGGACTCTTTCGAGTCGCAACAAAACAGGATTGTATCAAAATTCAATAAGAGCAAAATAGTCTTTAAAGGATTAAAGGCAGGTAGTGCTGTGCAATCTGCAAACCTCAAGGGGTTAAAAGATTTCTCTATGCTCATACTTGACGAGGCGGAGGAAATGCAAGACGAGGCAATATACGATAAGATAGTGCTATCAATTAGAGGAAACGACGCAAGCAATCCAAACCGAAATATAAAGGTCTTAATCTTAAACCCTACGAGTAAGGAGCATTTTATCTATATGAAGTACTACGAGAGTAGAGGCGTGCAAGAGGGTTTTAATGGAGTAAAGGATAACGTCTGTTATATACATACCTCCTACCTCGATTGTTTGGAATTTGTACCCGATGAGATACTAGACTATTTCGAGGATATGAAAGTAAGCAATCCAATCAAATACAATCACGTCGTGCTAGGCTCTTGGCTGTCAAAAGCGGAGGGCGTCGTATATAGTAATTGGAGATTTGGAGAGTTTAACCCCGACGGCTTACAGGTTATCTTTGGACAGGATTACGGCTTTACCGATCCGACAACCTTAGTAAAAATTGCCATAGATAAAAAGAACAAAATAATCTACGCAAAGGAGGAGCTATACAAATCGAAGTTAACCATCTCCGAAATATACGCAATCAATAGACAGAGAGCAGGGCGCAATCTAATCATAGGAGACAGCGCAAGCGCAGGAACTATCGCAGAGATGCAAAAGCTAGGTCTTAATATTAGAGGCGCTAAGAAAGGGGCAGGGAGTATCGCGGCAGGTGTGGCATTGATTCAAGACTACGAGCTTGTCGTACACCCAGACTCTAACAATATGGCAAAGGAATTAAACAACTATATCTATTCAGATAAGGGAGCTAATTTATTTTGTGATTTGTACAATCATAGTCTCGATGCGCTGAGGTACGGCGTTTCTCATTTGCTTGCGAATCGTGGAAAGGTAGAGATAAGGTAAAGAAACAAAACCCCCTTAAATTACGTCTTATATATATGACAGAGACTCTTAGCATTTTAGTACCCGAAAACATCTCAGATATTACTCTGGATCAATACGTCAAGTTTGAGGCATTGAGAGCAAGAGAGGATACTCTAACAGAGCAGGGAATGATTGAGAGAGTTATATCTCTGTTTACAGGAATCAAAAAACAAGACGTTAAAAAATTAGTACACAAAGACTATGAGGGTTTAATGGCTCAGATAATTGCAGCCTGTGAGCAAGAGGTAGGATTCGAGCAGCGCTTTATGCTTGACGGAGTAGAGTACGGCTTTATCCCAAACCTAGACGAGATAACTACGGCGGAGTATGTAGACCTCAGCACTATAGGAATGAAGCTCGAGGATATGCACAAAATAATGGCTATACTATTTCGCAGGATTACAGAGGAGGACTCTTTCGGAAACTACGAGATACTACCCTACAGCCATAATAAAGAAAATGACGAGGTCATGAGAGCCTGCCCTATGAATATAGTTAACGGCGCTCTGGTTTTTTTTTGGAGTTTATCGAGGGAATTAAAGGAGGCTATCCAGAAATCTACGAAAGCTCTGGAGGAGAGAAACAAGCCTCAAGCTATTTTTCCAAATGGGGTTGGTATGTAAGTATTGAAATGTTAGCGAATAACGATATACTAAAAATTGATAAAGTACTAGCGACAAAGGTACATGAATTTCATACGTTCCTAGCTCACAAATTAGACAGGCAGAAAATGGAGGCGCAACTAAGAAAACCAAACGTAACACAATTATAATGAACGCATACAGCACACTACTAAGATATATAAGAACTCTTGCAGAACAGGACGAATATGTCAAGACCATAACGACGGGCGAGGATATAGACCTCAACAAAGGAAACTTATTTCCGCTTTTTAACATTGATATAACAGACGCGACTTTTACCTCAACAGCGACAATCTCGTTTAGTCTAAATATACAATGCCTAGATATAAGAGAGATTAATAACGAAAATGTAAACGACAAATTTTATCTAAACGATAACTCGACGGATAACTTTAACTCGACGCTAACGTGCCTAAATGCGCTATGGGTAAAAATGTATAGAGACTTTGCAAAAAACAATATAACGGCGTCAGAGAGTCCGACGTTGCAACAGATAACATACTCGGATAAGAATTTGCTAGACGGGTGGGATATGTCTTTCGATGTTGAAATGCCTATCTCAGAAACAAACCTCTGCTTTTGGATAACTTAAAGAAAATATTTGACAAGCTAGGGAGCAATGTAGTAGCTCAAGCAAGAGTCAATCTAAAGAAAAAAAAGAAAGGCGATAGCAACCTATCTAAAAACCTATCCTATAAAGTAAAGCGTAACTCTATAGAGTTTACTCTAGCGGAGTATTGGGAGTATGTAGACGCAGGGGTTAAAGGTGTAGGAGGTAGCAAAGCGTCTGAGATGGGGGTAAAGCTAAAAAGTCCTAAGCCTTGGAAACTAAAAAAGGTAACAAATAACAAGTTTAAGTACACAGATAAAAAGCCGCCGTTTATGGCTTTTAACGGGTGGACTATCCGAAAGGGTATAGCGCCTAGAAATAAGAAAGGGCAGTTAATGAAACGCAAGAGCTTGCTTTATGCTATCGCTAATAGCGTATATCACACAGGTATTGAAACGACGCATTTCTTTACCGACGCCCTAGACAATGAAGTGTTAAAACTAGGCGACGAAATAGGCGAGGCTTTCGCTTTAGACCTTATCGACGGAATGAATATAAAAAGTAATAACGTAACAATAACAAAATGATAAGAGCATTAAGTCCGTTTTATATAGATACTCCTTTGGTGTATGGAGGTGTAACCTGCGCAAAATATATCCTAAATGTTTGGGTATGGAATGGCGACAAGTCTACTCCAGACTCTACTAATAGCTACCAAATAACCTATGAAAACACAACGGCATCGACGGGAACGCATAGCATAAATATAAACGCAATTATACAAGACTATATTGAGTTTAAAGAGCCTACTCCGTCGCTAGTTGCAGGGGTGCAAGTTATAGACGGAAACAATCAGCAATGGGTATATAGCTATGTAACCTATGACGCTGTCGCTACTATACAAAATGAGGCAACGGATATAATGGTATTAGGATATGCGTACGGAAACGAGGGTAAAAATGTTACATCGGTTAAAAACAATACCTTGCTTATACCTCAACAATATAAAGTTAACAGACAAGGAAGTTTTGTCTTTCCTATTTTTGTACCTACGGGATTTACTCCGCAAGCTATTAGCGTAAAGTCTTATCCTGCGTTAACTATCAATTTCACGAATACACCTGCGCAGTCAGACCTTAGTAACAAGGTTGTAAAATACCTCTGGATCGATGTATCCGTAGCTACTAACGAGTCGTATATAGAAATAATCTGGAACGGCAAAACGACGACGTTAGACATTACAAGAGAATGTAAATATACTCCCTTGGATACATTTTTTCAAAATAAGGACGGCGCTTTGCAGAGCTTTACATTATTTAAAAAGCAAGAGGAAAGCATAAACGTAACGGATAGTAATTTCGAGACTAACAGAGGGCAAGCCTCAGCAGGATTCCATCAGTTTGTAAGGTACGGCGTTCAAGCTAGGACTACATTAACAGCGGAAACGGGTTGGCTTGACGAGGATATGAACGAGATTGTTAAACAGATACTACTAACAGAGCGAATCTGGAGCTTTGCGAGTGGTGTATACACACCTTTAAACCTAAAAATGACCTCGCAGAAATTCAAGACAAGGCAAAACGATAGGCTTATTAACTATACAATGACGTTCGAGAAGAGTTACAACGAAATAAACAACATATAAGTATGGTTAACCTATTTATTAACGGCGAATTACTAGACCAATACAAGGACGAGAGCGTGGATATAGTTAGCTCTGTTTTAGATGTGAGCGATATTACAAAAAATACAGGCGATTACTCTAAATCTTTTACGATTCCTGCGTCTAAAAATAACAATCGTATCTTTAAACATTGGTATAACGCATCTATAGATAACGGATTCGATGCTAGGAGTAAGGTAGAGGGTAGTATAGATATTGACGGCGTACCTTTCAAGCTTGGAACTTTTAAGTTAAACAAGTGTAATATTGTAAAGGGTAGGCTTGAGAGTTATACGATTAATTTCTTTGGAAACCTTCCGAATATTAAGGATACAATAGGCGAGGATATGTTAAGTGATTTATCCTTTCCTGCCCTAGACCATGACTGGACGAGCGACAACGTAAAAAGCGGACTGCAAAATGGCTTAGTAAATAAAGATATTGTTTATACCTTAATGGCAAACAAGCGCTATTTTTATAACTCAAATACCGCAGCGCCCGACGTAAATGCTACAACTATAAACATAGCAAACGGAGCAAATCCTGCAAACGCTACAGGCGTAGTGTGGAGCGACCTAAGACCTAGCGTACGACTATCTAAAATAATCGAGGCAATCGAGACGAGATACAACGCTGCAACCTATGAGAATCCTATAGTATTTTCAAGGGATTTTTTTGGTACGACTGAATTTAAAGAGCAGTATCTTTGGCTAAAGGCAGACGACGAGGTAGCGATAGGCGGCGGCGAGGCGATTGTAGATTTTACAAGCGGAGACGGAACTTATATAAATTTAGGTACTAATAAAGGAACTTTTACTACTATACAATCTGGAATATCAAGGCAAAATTTTGCAATATCTAATATTATAACCCCTGCGTCTGGTTACGAAAATGTACCCTATACTTTTATAGTTAGAAACGCAGATACAAACGAAGACGTCTACGCTTGGGATAGTGAGCAATGGGCTAACGGCGACGGCGTTATCTCAATAGGTACTAGCTTATTCTCTCCAAGCGGTACGACTATTTTTAACTTTACTTGGCACGTAAAGAGTAACGCAAAAATCGAGTTTACGTCCTCTGTTAGTGTCTTAAAATATATAGCAAATTTCCCAATACCACCATTTAATACAACGATCGGAGCAAGTCAAACCCTAGTAAATAAGGTAATAATAGGCGACGAGATGCCAGAGCTAAAAATCGTTGACTTTATAAAGGGCATTTTCAATATGTATAAACTTGTAGCGATTCCAAAATCCGACGGCAGTATATACATAAACTCTCTAGATTCTTACTACTCTCAAGGTAAAAGATACGACGCTACAAAATACGTTGACTTTTCAAAGTTTGACGTTGACAGAGGCGAGCTTTTAAAGCGCATATCGTTTGAGTTTGAAGAGCCTAGCACTATTTTAAATATGGAATTTAAAAAGAGAGCGGCGGACGGGCAAGGTTACGGAGCATCGCTTGTAAATGTATACGAAAGCCTAACGCCAAAGAAACTAATTGACGGCGATACGCTAGAGGTAAAACTGCCGTTTGAGCAAATATACTTTGAGAAATTAACAGACCAAAATACAGCGGTTGCAGACGCAAATACAAATATACAAACGGGCGTAATACTAGACGACAATTTAAATCAAGTTGTACCTAAGGCGGTTTTGCATTATGTAACTAGACAGGATATATCTAGCACGCCCATACGTTTTGTTAATGACCTAGCGGCGGACGTTGTTTTAAATACGGAGCTAAATTCTCCTATACATCATTTTGGAGTTAATAATCCAATGTACTCAAATGTATTTGAGGCAGAGGCTAGTAATTTTACAGGCGAGGCTTTAGTTAATAATTTATATAGTATACATTACAAAGATTATGTAACCGCAATTTTTGAGCTAAAGAGACGGACTTTTAAGTACGTTGCAAACCTGCCTATACAGATAGTTACAAGGCTAGATTTAAACGATGTAATCGCAATCAATGAAATAGACTACAGGATAAATAAGTACTCTTATAACCTCTTAAACGGCTTGACAAAATTAGAGCTAATAAATGGCTTTGATACTACTCTAAAAAATAAAGTATACATTCCGTCTACTATAAATACTGGGCGATTAGCTCAAGACTTTACATTTAACGTCGAGGGTATTTCTACGGATTACGTTGTTACAAAAGTAGACACAGGCGACGGCACAACTTGGGCGACTACATCTGTAGTAGGAGCGGATAACAATTTGGCAGGTATTAATATTGCAACTATGGGCAGCGGCACAATTACGCGGACTATGATAATAAGATACACAGGTAACGGATTAACAACGGATATAATAATACTACAAAATGAGTAACGATATAACAGAGGTAATCGATATACTAAGGCGATCGGATTTTTACGGCGCAGGCGACTGCGTAGAGATAGCAAAGGGCAAAAGGGAAATCTTAGCCTCTTGGAGTGGATTAAAAAGGAAAGTTAAACGTACTATAAAAGCAAAAAAATGAAAGAGGTTAAGATTAAAATTGTAGCGGATACAGGGCAAGCAAAAAAAGGGATTGACGGATTAACAGGCTCGACCGAAGAGCTAGGAAATGAAGTAAACAAAACCTCAAAAAAAACATCTGGACTAGGAGACTCTGTCGATAAAATGACAGGCGGAGCGTTAACAGGATTAAAAAAATTCGCAGGAGGATTAAAAGCTATTGCAATGGGTTTCCGTACTATTGGAGGAGCTATCGCTGCTAGTGGTATCGGTTTAATTGTTATAACTATCGCAGCGCTTACAGCAGCCTTTCAAGGCTCTGAAGAGGGGCAGAATAAGTTTGCTAAAATAATGGGAGTCATAGGAGCGGTAACGGGAAACCTAGTCGACCTATTAGCCGATTTCGGGGAGCTTGTTATCTCAGCTTTTGAAAATCCAAAAAAGGCTATAAGTAGCTTTGCAAAACTTATAAAAGAAAATATTGTTAACAGGTTTGAGGGAATGGTTGAGCTTATACCACAACTAGGCAAAGCAATAACTTTACTTTTTAAAGGAGAATTTTCTGAGGCGGGTAAAGTGGCAGGAGACGCAGTCGCAAAAGTTACTCTAGGAATCGACGATATGTCTGGCAAAATAAAAGCAGCGACAGAGGCGACAAAAGGCTTTATAGACCAAAACTTAAAAGAGGGAGCTGCGGCTGCAAAGGTCGCAGACCAAAGAGCAAAAGCCGACAAAATAGAGAGAGGTTTATTAGTAAGAAGAGCAAAAGCAGAGAGGGAAATCGCGGAGCTACGACTTAAAGCTAAAGACCTAAACAATGTAAGCGCAGAGGAGCGAGAGGCGGCGCTTATGAAAGTGCTTGAAATTCAAGACGGACTTGCTGTTTCAGAGGTCGAAATTGCACAACTTAGAAGTGATGCGCAAACAGCAGAGAATACCTTTGCTAGAAGTACAAAAGAAAATTTGCTCGAAGAGGAAAGATTAAAGGCGGCAGTTATAGCGGTAGAAACTCGTAGAATAGACCAAAAACGAGCAATACAGAGAGAGCTAACGGCGGCAGAAAACGAAATAAACAGAGCAGCAAAAGAGGCGCAAAAGATTTTAGACGACGAGAAAAAAGTTAAAGATGCAAAAGATATTTCCGACGCTAAAATAAAGGCAGCCGAATTAAAAAAAATACAAGAGCAAGCAGACAAGGACGCCGCAGACTTAGCGGCTCAAAAATTAGCAGCTCAAAAAGCTGTAGCAGCCGCAGAGTTGGAAGTAAGAAACGCAACTTTAAATAATATAAGTAGTGGTATTGGCTTGCTTGCATCTCTCGGCGAAGAGTCTAAGGGGTTACAAGCCGCGGCATTAATTGGCGAGTCAGCGGTAAATATTGCTAAAACAATAGTAAATACTCAAGCATCAAATGTCGCAACGACTGCGCAAGGTGCTTCGCTTGCGTTCGCTAGTGGAGGTACATCTGTTGCAGCGGCTACCGCGCTTGTTTTACAAAACAATATTGCCGCAGGTATTGGGATAGCTACAAATATAGCGGCTACAGCTAAAGGACTCGCAGCTTTAGGCAAAGGAGGAGCGCCGTCCAAAGGAGACGCAGGAGGCGCAGACGCAGGCGCAACCGCTCCTGCCTTTAATCTAGTAGAGGGAACGGAAAGCAACGCAATACAGGACAGCATAACAGGGCAAGACAACGCCGTCAAGGCGATAGTTGTTAGCGGAGACGTTACCACAGCTCAAAGCGCCGACCGAAACGCTGTAGACTCAAGCGGATTTTAACAAATAGTGAAACAAAAACCGCTATAAATACGTCTATATAATATAGCCTATGAAAAGATACGAGGGGAAATACAATAAAAAGAGCAAAGGAGTCTTTGCAATATCATTGGTAAACGCACCTGCCACAGGCGAGCATTATATCGCAATGGCTAAACAAGACAAAATTGTTAAGTTTGCAAAAGTAGACGAGGAGCAGCGTATTTTAATGGGCTTAGTATTACAGCCCGACCAGTTAATCTACAGAGTAGACGAAAACGGCGACGAGTTTGAGATGTTTTTTAGTGCTGAAACTATAAAAGATTTTTCTCAAAACTTTTTTCAGTCTGGATTCCAATTAAACTCTAAACTAGAGCATGACGAGACTATCGAAAATGTTACGTTTGTAGAGTCGTGGCTAGTAGCCGATCCAAAGAAAGATAAAAGCGCAGCCTACGGACTTAGTTATCCTGTTGGCTCTTGGCTCGTTTCTATGAAAGTAGATAATGACGATATTTGGAACAACTACATTAAGACGGGCGAATTAAAGGGTTTCTCTATCGACGGAATGGTAGAGCTTGAGGAAGTAAATTTTAAATCTAATATACAAATGAGTAAAAGTAACAAGAATATCATTGCTTTGCTAAAACAGATAGTATCTGGAGCAGAGCAGGACGTAGAGGTAACTCTAGGAAGTGTAAAATCTGGCGAGCTAGATATACAATTTGACGGCGAAACTTTAGAGGTTGGAACGGCTGTATTTTTAATAGCAGACGACGAGGAGAAAGTGCAACTAGCCGACGGAACGTATAAAATCGACGACGCAGGCGAAATCGTTGTAAAAGACGGACTTGTAGAGTCTATGTCTGAGGGCGAGGAAGTAGTAGACGAGGAAGTAGTCGAAGAGGTAGAGCCAGAGGCAGAGCTTGCCGAAGAGGACGAAGTAATCGAAGAGGTTAACGCAGACGAGGAGTCTATGAGAGTAATTAAAGAGATTTTAGACGATATGTTTAAGGCTTACGCCGAGAGTATGGAGATTAAAATGAGCGCTTTAGATGCTAAACTAGAAACTTTAACGTCTGAAAACGTAGAGTTAAAAGAGCAGGTCGTAACACTTTCGGCGCAGCCGTCAGTTAAGCCTATAAGCTCACAGCCTAAGCAAGTGGCAATGACAAAGCAAGGGCGAATCCTTGAGACTATTAAACAAGCAAACCAAAACAAGTAAATTAATTAATTTAAAACAGATAAAAGAATGGCAATTACATCAAATTATGCAGGAATCCCCGCAGTGGACATAATGCTAAAAGCAATCAAGGAAGAGGATACTTTAAGACTTGGACTTATCAATGTTGTACCTAACGTAGGATACAAATTAAACTTAAGAAACCTAGACGTTACTCTAGGAGTAGTAGACTACGCTTGTGGAACTACACCTGCAACAGGAGCAGTAGCTTACGCAGAGAAAGTTTTAACACTTTCAAAGTTTAAAAATGAGTTTACAATCTGTAAAGAAGATTTCCGCCCAACATGGAGCGGCGAGTCTATGGGCGCGTCTGCTTTTAACGACCAAACACCTCAAGAGATTGCAGACGCAATCGTAGCAGATACATCTGCAAGGCTTGCGGAATGGTTTGAAGACCAAATCTGGAACGGATCGGGAGCAGCAGGAAACATGAGCGGACTAATCCCTCAGTTTTTAGCAGACGGAGACGTTATCCAAGCAAACGGAGGAATTACTGCAATCGGTGCGGCTGTAACTACAGCGAATGTACTAGCAGTATTTGACGCGGCTACGGCAGCATTGCCTTACGCACTAAGACGTAAAGCGGTAAACTTTATCGTATCTCCAGACGTTGCGGATTCTTACATGAAGTTACTTATCCAAAACGGAGCAGCTAACGGATTAGGTGGAGACGCTAACACAGGAATGGTATACGGACGTTACAATGTGCAAGTTGTAAATGCCCTCCCAGACAACACTATCGTTTTATTTCAGAAAGAAAATATAACTATGGGTACAGGATTAGCCTCAGATGCGACCTCTATTAGAGTGAAAGACCTAGACGAGGTAGATTTGAGCGGAAACGTTTTGTATAAGTCTGTATTCGGTGGAGCTGTAGGATATTCTTACGGAACGGAAATAGTTTGGTTACTTACTACAATAGCCTAAATATTAGGGGGTGTAAAAACCCCCTTTTTTAAAAGCATTAATAATCGGTTACATAAAGTAACTATCTAATATACAATAACTTATGGCGTGTTTAATCACATCGGGGAGAGCTAAAGTGTGTAAGGACGGGCTTGGCGGTCAGTCTACACTATACCTCTTTAACAGCCTACCAGATGCTTTCACTATTTTAAACGGAGAAGCTACTGCAATGAATGCAGCATTAACTGCGGCGTTTGCTTATCCTTTAGAGGGAGACGGCAATACACTAGAGCAGTCAATGGTAGGAGACAGAAATACAAGCAGTCGAGTAAATACTCAGACGCTTACTACTATTTTGAAATCAATGGACGCTGCAACAAATGCAGAGTTTAATCTATTAGCGGCAGGGTATCCGTCTGCGGTAGTAGTTGACAGAAACGGCAACTATATAGCTATCGGTCTTGACGACGGAATCGACTTTACAATCGTTGCCTCGACGGGCGGCGCTAAAACGGACGGAAATATGTACACATTGACAGGTGTATCCACAACCAAAAATTTAGCTCCATTTTTAGACTCGGCTACTCAAACCTCTTTTTTAGCGGTAGTATCTTAATCTAATTTTTTACTATAAAAAAAGCCTTGCATTAATTTGTAAGGTTTTTTTTTGCCTTAATAGAAACAAAAAAGCACATTTTTACGTCTTAATAATATACGAGCTTGTTTTATGATAGTTAACCCTAATTTAAGTATACATACAATAAATATAGTGCCTAGATATATTGCGTCTAACGCATTAACTTTGACCATTACAGATAGTACTCTAGGAACGACTACAGACGTAACGCCTGCTTATACAATGGGCGGAGATTACAAGCTATCTCTAGTGTTTAGTTATACATTTGTTGACGAGAGCAGTTATCAATTAAGGCTAACCGACGACGTAACTACAGAAATAGTATACAGAGGTCTAGTTATAGCTACAACGCAGACAGCACAGAAATACAAGCAAACAGCTAACCGCTATACATGGTAAAAATATGAGTGATATTAAACTAATAACATTAACTAGCTACTCCAGACCGCCTCTTGTAGAGGATAAGTCTAAGGATTGGGTAATGAATGGGCGTAATAATGACTATTATAATTACATTATTTCGCGAAATAACGGGAGTCCTACAAACTCAAGTATTAATCAGTCTTATAGTACCCTAATTTATGGTAAAGGATTGCGCACATCTAGCGGATCGTTAGGCGCAGAGAATTGGGGTAGATTACAAACGATATTAAGACCTAGAGAACTGCGTAAAATGGTCGCAGATTTTCAAGTTTTTGGCGAGTTTAGCTTTGAGGTTATAGAAACCAAAGGCGGAGAGTTGCATTCTTTGACGCATATACCTAAACAAATGGTTATCCCGTCTATTGCAAACGAAAAAAACGAAATAGAGCATTATTGGTTTTCTAAAAATTGGCGTAAATATACCGACGTAGAAAATACGCCCGTACTTTTTAACGCTTACGGCGCTGCGAAAGGCAACTCTGTTTATGTAGCAAAGCCTTATGTCGTTGGTGCTGAATATTTTGGCGCTCCAAGCTATACGGCGGCTTTAGTATATGCCGAAATGGAGGAGGAAATAGCCAACGTACAAATATCGTCTATTAAAAACGGATTAAGCGCAGGGTATATAATACAGATACCAAACGGAACAAATTACACTCCAGAGGAGAAAGAGGAGTTTGAAAGACAAGTTAAACGTAAACTAGTTTCTAGCTCGAACGCGTCGAACTTTATTATTAGCTTTAACGACCAAGAGGTAGCTATAGAGGTAACTCCGTTTCCTGTAAATGCTAACGTACATAAGCAATGGGAAACGCTAACCAAAGAGGCAAAAAATCAAATAATGACAGCGCACAAAGTAATTAGTCCGTCGTTAGTAGGTTTATCGTCTGCAAGTGGTTTTAGCTCTGTAGCCGACGAGATGGATATGAGCGAGCGCCAAACTATAAAAAGAGTTATAAAGCCAAAGCAAGACTTTATCCTAGACTCAATCGAGGAGGTTTTAATTAACTACGGCATTAACCTAGATTTACACTTTGCGCCGCTTACAGAGGAAATTATAGAGGTAAAAGAGGAAACCGCAGAGTTAAGCTCTCACGTTTGCATGAGTGAGGATATTCAAATGTTTGCAATACTTGAAAAATACGCTCTTGACTCTCCAGAGGGTTACGAATTAACAGACGGCAAAGAGTATGACGTTAAAATGTCGGCAAATCAAACAAGCGAGCAGGATACAAAGCTATGGAAAACTCGCTACGCATTTACTAAAGGTACTAGCAAAACTCCAAAAGGTCAATCTAGGTCTTTCTGTAATAAAATGGTTTCACTATCGGACGCAGGTAAAGTTTACCGCAAAGAGGACATCGAATTAATGAGCCAACAGGGTGTAAATGGCAAGTTTGCGCATAGTGGAGGGAAATACGACATTTTTCTTTATGGCGGCGGAGTTAATTGTTACCATCGCTTTGAAAGGAGAGTCTTTAAAAAGAAATTAAAGGAGGACGGAAAGCCTAAAGGCGGCGGAGCGATGCAACAGACAATACCTGTAAACGTAAACGAGGCAAAAAGACAAGGATATAAGCCTGTAAAAAACTCTCCAGACGTTGCAATCGCAGAAATAGACAAACCAAATAACGGCAGATTTAAATAATATGGCAGATTTTCTCTTTATATCCCCGACAGAAATTAAACAAACTACTATTGTAGGCGGTAACGTAGACGACGACAGGTTTGTGTTTGTGATTTCGGACGTAATGAATACAACAATACTCCCGTTATTAGGGCAGCAATTATATGACGTTATATTAGCAGGCGCTACAGCTAGCACTTTAACAGGATTATACCTTGAATTATATACAAAATATGTACAACCTATAACCAAGTTCCAATCTGTTGCTAACTTTGTGCTAATAAGTAACTATATGGTCGCTAATGGAGGCAGCGTTTCGCATACGGCAGATAACGCGCAATTAATGACTGCGGAGGAGTTGACTAGGTTGTCGAATACTTACGCAGGATATGCAGATACGTTTGTAGACAGGTTTAACGATTGGATTTTATTAAACCATTTAACAGAGTACAAAACATCTCAGAACGGCGTAGACGCATCGACGCATGTATCAAATCGCAGCGGTTGGTTTTTTGGTAATCCGTCAAATAGAATACAAAACCCATACCCACAGAGTCCAGAGGATATAATTAAGTTTTAATATATGGCAAATTGTACTATACAGAGAGGATATACAGAGTCTTGTAAGGATTTTCAAGGCGGCATCGATAAGGTGTATCTATTTCCATACGTAAAATATGGGGTAAGCGATATTACCTTTGGAGGTAGCTCAAAAGTAAACAATCCCGACGCGCAAAATATTACGAGCTTTCCTAGTACTACGATTTACGAGTATGAGGCTGTAAATATTACCTTTACCGAAAACGCTACAATTACAAACGGCGGTATAGAATGGTCTCAAGACTTGTCTTTTACATTGCCTCGTAGCTTTGAGACTTTGAACGCGTTTAAATTAATGTATCAAGACTATAGCGCTATCATTTTAGACAGAAACGGCAACTATAGAATAATAGGTCTTTGGAATGGCGGCGAGGTTACAATAAACGCAGGAACGGGCGGAGAAAAAAACGCAATGAACGGATCGACTATATCGTTAAAAGCGAAAGAGGATAATCAAGCGTATTTTTTAAATAACTTTGCGACAGATTTTACAATATTTAATAACGAAAGCGTCAACTTTTTAGAGTTTAATGTAACGGGTACAACTTTACAAATCACAAAGGGCGGCGGAACTTACTTATACAATATAAAAACAGACGACGGATATAGCGCTACAGGATTAACAGGCGACCATACAATTACGTTCCCTACAACTTTAGCAAAGCATAAGGTTAGTATTTCGGGAGTATTTCCTGCTTTTGATTTTACAGGGAACACAGATAAAACTAATATAATAGAGTTATTAAATTTCGGTATATACGGACTAGGCTCTACGAGTCAAGAGGACGCTTTCGGCGGTTGCACAAATTTAACTATTAGCGCTACAGACGGAGGTAACTTTTTAAATGTAACAAATTTCGAGCAAGCTTTTGACGGCTGCGAGGCTTTAACAAGTTTTCCTTTCATAAATACAGGCAAAGGCGAGGATTTTGATAGCGCTTGGAAAGACTGCGCAGTATTAACAGAGTTTCCTTTGTTAGATTTTAGTAGCGGTACGTCTTTTGTTAGCACTTGGAAAAGTTGCGTATCATTAAAGTCATTTCCTGCTCATGCTTTTGATAGTTGCACAGCAACAAATTTCACAGAGGCGTTTAGAGATACCTCTTTAAATACGCAGTCAATAGACGGCATACTTGAGAGCTTAGATTTTGCAGGACAGATAAATGGAACATTTTTTCAATCTGGAGGGCAAACACCTAGCTCCGCAGGTCTAGCCTCAAAGACAAGCCTAGAGGCTAAAGGGTGGAGTATAACAATAACAACTTAATAAATATATAAAAAATGAAAATTTACGTCGATTCAGTAACAAAAGAGCTAGTACTATTAAATGGTATCGAATACCGATACCCTGCATATTGCGAAATACAAAGACAAAAGCAAGGAGATTTTATTATTATTAAAACAACCAATAACGTGGCTGTTTTAGATAAAACTATCTTCTCGGATTTACAAAATGAGGCAGGCACAGCTTACGCAAGTTTTGCAGCTTTAAAAACGGCTTTAGATTCTTACTTTGATTCTACCCTGTAATGAGTAGGCGCAGGGTAATGATGATGTTATTTGGGAGTGGTATCCCGACTTTGCTCACGAGCTTAAAAGCGCGTGCAACATATTACGAAAATGAAACTTGTACCACAGCAATTTTAGATAAAATAGAAAAAATACAATAATATGAGTAACCTTTTAGACCGCAGTAGTATTGTTCTAACTCCGACCGCCTACAAAAATGGCGAGGCACTATGTGTTAAACCAGACGACGGAAGCGGAGACTTTCAATTCAGCAGGAATTCTGCGGCGACGCGTGTTAATGCTCAAGGGTTGGTAGAAGATGTACAAATTCTATCTAGTAATTTGGTGCAGAACGGCTCTTTTAGTGAGCAAGGTGCAGAGGAAGTAACTAACGGAAATTTTTCGCAGCAAGGCTCACAATTAATTACAAACGGGGATTTTGCTACAGATAGTGACTGGACAAAAGGTACTGGTTGGAGTATTAGTGGGGGTTCTGCTAATTGTGATGGTAGTCAATCGGGTAATGCAGATTTAATTCAAGGAATTTCAACAATTGCTGGTAAACAATACAAAATATCATACACTATATCTAATTATTCAGATGGAAATATAAAAGTTCGTTTAAGTTCGGGAAATACTACATCTACACAATCAAGTAATGGTACTTTTACAGAAATAATAACAGCAGCAATAAGTGGTGGATTTAGGTTAAGAGGTAATGATACTTTCATTGGCTCAATAGACAATTGTTCAGTCGTTGAGGTTGGGCAAAATTGGAATTTAGGAACGGGGTGGAGTATTGGAGATAATAAGGCAAGTCAAGACGGCTCTTCAACATCTTTTATTTCTCAAAATGGTATTTTAGTAGTTGGAAAAACATATAAAATACAATATACTATTTTAGATTATGTATCTGGAAGGGTTAGATTTAGAGCAAATGGGGTTAATGGCTCTTCGAATAACACTAATGGTGTAGTTACAGATTTTATAGTGGCAGGAGGAACACAATTCGCTATACAAGGTTTAGATAGCTTTATCGGCTCTATAACAAATATTAGTGTTAAGGAAGTTGGGCAAGATTGGACGTTGGGTACTGGCTGGAGCATTGGAGATAATAAAGCTATTGCATTAAATGCAGCTTTTGGCTCTCAACTTATTGACAGCACTACTCTTACAGCAAGTAAAAAATATAGTATATCTTTTAATATTTCTAATTATGTAAAAGGTAGTGTTAGAATTGGTGTTGGTAATGCCTTTAGTAGTGATGTTTCAAGTAATGGAGACTACACATTTATTTTAACAGCAGTTAACACAAATGCTTTTAAGGTACAAACTAGAAGCGGTGGAAGTGGAACAAGTTTATCTATAACAAACATATCAGTTATAGAAATAACAGAGGATACTAACCTACCTAGAATAAATTACGAGGGTTTCAGTTATCAAGATGCTTTAGGTAGTGAGTTGGTTACTAACGGAGATTTTTCAAATGGAACAAACAATTGGCAAGTAGAGGGGTTTGCCAATATTACAATTGGAGATTTTAAAGGTAAAACAGATGTTGCTAAAATAAACATACTTAACACAGCTACCGCCTCAAGAATAAGACAACCATTTAATTATGTTAACGGAAAAACTTACAAAGTAAATATTGAAGTCTATGTTGAAAATGGTAATTTTAGAGCAGATAGTCCAGATAGTTTTGTTTCTGGAGATTTTGTCAGTACATCTACTTTAGGCTCTTGGCAAACTTTAACCGCTAATATAATTGCGATAGCTACTGGCTCAAATTATATTTGGTTAAGGTCAAATGTTGCTATATCTGAATTTTATATATCAAAAATATCTGTAAAAGAAGTAACAGGGCAAGAAGTAGTTCCAGATAGTGGCTGCGGAAGTTGGTTGTGGGAAAATCAGAGTACAAACCTAGTAACTAATAGTTCTCAAGGGGAATATGGAAATGCCCCTGGATCTGAAATATTAGCAACCGCACCAGACGGAAGCAATGATGCAATTAGACCTGTTCCAAATAGCAATTCAGATAGGTATCAATACACTATAGGAGGTGGTTCATACGCAACAGATAGTAAGTTAACATACTCGTGGTATAGAAGAAGAATTAGCACACCTGTAAATGATACATATGTAGGTGATTTATATCCAAATGTATTAGTTAACTGTACTCAAGTAGGAAGTACAACACAAGTCCAATCGGTTATAAATAACTTTGATAGATTTGAAGCTATTTTTAATATTACTGACGGGTCTTTAAGTACTATAGTTAGAATGTATTTTGGTCCTGTTATAGGAGTAGGTAATTCATCTGTAGCTTATTGGGGGCATCAATTGGAAGCACAAAGCTTTAGTACTAGCCTAATTCCCACAGATGGAACATCAGTAACACGAAACCAAGATGTATGTACCAATGGAGGTAGTTTAGCATCTATAAACTCAACAGAGGGTGTTTTATATGCACAAATAGCATCTTTAACAAATAATGATACTAGCGCCAGATATTTAGGCACGAGCGATGGAACAAGTCAAAACAGAGTTGTTATATTATATTATAGCGCAATCAATAAGGTTAGAGCAATCGTGTCAAGCGGTGGTACTAAGTTTGTTGATGTTAATTTCGCTGTTACTTCATTGTCAGACTTTCACAAGGTAGCAATTAAGTACAAGGCAAATGATTTTGCGTTTTGGGTTGATGGAGTAGAAGTTGCGACAGATACAACTGGAAATGCACCTATAGGATTAGATAGATTGTCTTTTAATCTCGCAAATGCTAATGATTTCTTCGGAAAAACAAAAGCAGTAGCAGTTTGGAAAGAGGCTTTAAGCGATACAGAACTACAAGAACTTACAACGATATGATGCAAATATATAAAACGAATTTTCCAACAGAACAACAAGGAAAAGACTACCTATTAAATTTAGGGGTAATATTAGAAGTAGAGGGCGAAATAGTCTTTGCTAAAAATACAGCAGCGGTTGTATATATCGGTAAGGTGGTAAAGATACCTGCTACCTATGATGCAGATGGTAATATTTTAACACCTGCAATTTTCTACTCGGGTTTTGCCATTGATATAATGAGCAGCGACTTATTAAGTTTCGGAACTTTTGAGGTATTTCCTGCGGACAAGGCAGCACATAGCTTTTATGGGTGGGCAAAGAATGCAGAAGTACCACCTACGGAGGAGTGAACTAGGCGCAAAAAGCGCAAAAAACGTAAAAAACGCAGAAAACGCAAAAGACGTAAAAAGAAAAAATAACTATGTACAAAATAATCGCAGACTATATGGCTCTTGGACTTTGGGGTATGAGCATGGCTAATACAATTACCTCTTTTGATATTGCGAGCGCCTCTAGTATTGCGCAGTTAATACTATCTGTTTTAGGTATTGTATATCTAGGCGTTAAAATTGTAAATGAAACGCTAAACGGCAGGGTAGAGCGAGAGGGTAAAAGAATTGCAAACGAAATTAACAATCGAGAGTTAGATGAGGAACTTTAATATTAACGAGTTTGATAGTCCAGACGTTAAAGGATCGGGCGCAAAAATGAATAATTGTTTTTTGGAAATGCTAGACAACGCTAGAGATATAGCAGGCATACCTTTTAAAATAAATTCGGGTTACAGAACGCTTGAGCATAACGCAAAGGTCGGAGGTGTTAACTCTAGCAGCCATACGAGAGGCTTAGCCGTCGATATAGCTTGTAAAGACTCTAGAGCTAGGTTTGTAATAGTTTCGGCGTTAAAAGACGCAGGATTTACTCGTATGGGTATATCTAACTCTTTTATTCACGTCGATAGTGATAGCGATAAGGCTCAAGATGTAATTTGGACGTATTAATGGAAACAGGAAAGTACAAAGATAAGAACGGCACGACTAGAGTAGGCGACGCTTTGAGGTTTTTAGCTAAACAGGGCAAGGCTTTTGCGCCCGAATTGCTAGAGCTTGCTGCAAATGTTACGGGAGTCAAGGCTTTGGATAAGATAGGCAACGCTATACGAGGGGATAAGTCGCTCACGCAGACAGATAAGGACTTGCTACTAGCAGAGTTAAACAAAGATATAGTAATAGAGCAGGAAATCACAAAGCGTTGGGAGGCGGACGCAAATAGCGATAACTACGCTAGCAAGAATATACGTCCTTTTACGCTCGCCTTTTTGCTTGTATGTATGTTTGTGTTCATTATGCTAGATAGTGCGCTAGACGGCTTTAAAATAGCTCCAGAGTGGATAGGATTACTCAAGGGTTTACTTATGACTGCGGTCGGTGGTTATTTTGTAATTAGAGGAGCGGAAAAAATAACAAAGAATATTAAAAAGTAAACCCCTGCATTTCTGTAAGGGTGTATCCTAGTTGTGCCGTTGGTCGTATTTCCAATTTTCAAGCGCTTTTTTAGCATCTCGATAGGCTTTGTTTAAAGCCTTAAAACTAGAATCGTCTTTATACAGCTCGTAGTCGTTATAATAAACTACAGACCGCTCTCTAAGAGCTTGAGGCAGGTCGAAGTACTCTGCCTCTTTTACTCTTAAAAAATACTCTTTTGATCCTTGCATTATTTGCGTTTAAATTCGTCCGACTCGTCCTCTCCAAAAATTCCTAATTGATACGCGCCTACTAACTTGAGTATGGCTCGCGATAAAGCTCTTTTTTCGGCAAGCTCTGTAACATACCACGAATTTGTCGATCCGTCTTGATAGTTTGCTCCTTTCAATGCAGAGCCGTAAGTCTCTATTTTTATATCTGGAGCATCTCTTTTAAAAGCTACAGCTTTAACGACTGCAAAGTTATGCTCGCATTTCTCTAGGTTAAAATTAACCTCAATATTTGACTTGCTTTGTATACGCTCTACGCCAGAGCGTGTAATAATTAAATAATGTTTATGTTTAAATACGTCGTCTTTCGTTAATTCAAATGTGCGGTAAAGCTCTGTAATTTTTTCTTTATTCATTGTTTTTGTTTTGCGTGCTTTTGCACAGGTTATTAATTTGTATTCTTTTTAATCTTCTTAAAACTTTAATTTGCCAATAAGCATCTAAAAGCCTCTCGCTCTCCGTTCCAAAGGTACGATAATTAGGGTTATCTTTATTCATTATATAATCATATCTGGCTTGAACTTGTTTAATGCGAAACCTTATAGCCTTATCTTTATTATTCATAATTTGCAGCTATCACATTAACGAGTAAATCGTTCTCCTCGTCTGTTGTATCTATATCGTCAAAGTCTTGATCAAATACAGCTAATATCTCAATATCAAAATGAGCATCGCCTAGCGTTACGTCCTCAGTCTCGAAGTGTGTACCATGCGAGTAAGATACATCTCTACTAGCGTAAATACTAAACTCTACACCATAAGCGCCGAGCTGCGCCTCTACAAAATCCTGCTGTAGTACCTCGTTATCGTGGTCGCTTTCCCATTCTATAATCGGAGCGGCAAACTCCTGTATACTATCTTTTAATGTTTTCATTCTTTATTTTTAAATTTAATATTCTTTTTTTGATTGCCTTGCGTTTTTCACAAAGTGGCAAGCTGTCGGCTAGTTGCTGTAGCTTTTGGATAATTTTCTTTTTTGTTCTCATGGTTTTATCTGTCGTCTTCTACAATGTTATTTGCTTGAAAATTAAACTCATCTACAATAGCGTAGACAAAGCCTCTAGTTGTTATCAAAGAAGATTGTTCATATTCAAAAATATACCCCTCTTTTAATGATAGCCAAAACACCTCGTCGCAATCGTCGTATTGATTGTCTTGTCCCTCTTTCCAAACCTCGTCCACTAAAGGGTGGTTTTTTAATTGTAATAATGTTTTTACTTTTTTCATAATGTTTTAGTTTTGTTTCACAATATTACAACTTTTTTTTAATAAAAAAAAATGTTAATAAAAAAATGCAAAAAAATGCAACAAAATACATATATTATAATACTAACAGATTAAAATAATAATGTTAGAAAAATTAGTACAAAGAAATAAAGATTGGCTTGCGATTGCTAAAAGCATTTGCGGAGATTACCATAAGGCTCAAGATATTGTACAGGATATGTACTTAAAACTCCAAAATTCTAAATTTCAAAGCGATTGGTTTGTGATTCATACAATGCGAAACCTTTACATCGACCAGATAAGAAAAAACAAAGAGGACTTATTTATCGAGGATATAGACCTAAAAGATTATAAAAATACTTTTGAGCCAAGCGACAAACAACAGATGTACCTAGATAGGTTTAATGACCTGCCTATGGTGCAACAGGAATTAATACAAGAGAGTTTCGATAAATCTACAAGACAGATAGGACGAGAGTTTAATATTAATTATTGTTATGTACATCGTCAAATACATAAAGGATTAAAAAAGATTTTAAAAGAGGATTACAAAAAATATAAAAATAGTAATCTAAAACACTTAAAAAAGCGTAAAAATGAAAGTAACTAAAAAAGACCTTAAAAATTTTAAAGGAGACAAAAGAGGTAAAAAATACAAAAAAATGAAACTTGCCTACGATAAATCTATCGAGACTAAAAATGTGGACGATGTAGGGATCGGTACAACAATCGAGAAAGTGCTTAAAGCTACGGGGGTTTCTAAACTTGTAGAGGTATTTACTCCAGAGGGCAAAGATTGCGGCTGTGACGAACGCAAAAGACTCTTAAACAACTCGCCAACTTTTAACGTATCGCAGAAACCTAAGCGCTGCATGGATAAGGCTATGTTTGAGGCTTACGATAATTTTGTGCAATCTAGAGAGGTAGATAAATGGAGCGCAGAACAGGCAAAATTAGTTTTTAATACTTACGAGTGGGTATTCGCTTTAAGATACGATACAAAGCGTATGTGTGCAAACTGCAACGGAACGGCTAACATCTTAAAAATGATTACAGCGAGTTTAGATAAAGTATACGATAGTTATTAACAATATAATATATTAGTTTTAAAAAGCCTGTAATTTGATTTATAGGCTTTTTTTGGTTTTATAGGCGACAAACACGACATAATTTTTTAGCGTGTCGTGTGCCTTAACCTAATGATAGTACAAGTTTACAGGGAAACACGACAAATGTCATGTCGTGTTGTGTATTTTGAAACTGAAAAAATAAATCGATAGGATTTATAAAAAAGACAACACGACATAATTTTGTCGTGTTTTGGTAATAAAGTCAGTACTACGTTGGGCGCAGGAGGCGACATCGCGTTTTTATTTTGTCGTGTTTGTCGTGTTTTGTCGTGTTTGTATTGTTTATAACTATAGGGATTAATTTAAAACAAAGTCTTTATATTTGTAGTGATTGTCCGCTCAAGTATAATCGCTAACAGCAAATCGTAGGAGGTTAGCTTTCATATTACAAAACTCTTATTTTTTAAGCTCCTCCTACCTTGAGCTTATTTAATAGGAGTTTTTTTATACAAGCAAATGATAAAACTGGATATACAAAAATGTAATAACTTAATCGAGAGAGGTTTCTCCCTTATTACGGCGACGGCGGATAAAATACCTGTAGGAAGTTGGAAACAAGCGCAGGAAACCGCTACAGATATAGAGGGTTTTAGAGTAAAGTATCTTAAAACAAAAGCTAAGGCGGTCGGGATTGTTACAGGATTTAACGACTTGGAATGTTTAGACGTAGATTTAAAAGTGTTCTCTACCGCTAGAGAAAAAAAAGAGTTTTGGGCGGAGTATATTAGCTTTTTAGAGGATAACATCTTTAATTTTAAAGATAAGTTTGTTATAGCTAAAACTATTAACGACGGATTTCACATTTTATATAAGTCTAAAAGAGCGGAGGGAAACCTAAAGGTCGCTAAACTTAAAGGTCATAAGCAGCAGATACTAGAGACTAGAGGAGTAGGCGGCTATATTGTGGCTTATGCCGACATATTAAACGGCAAAGAGTACACAGATATTGATTATATAAGCGACGAGGATCGCGAGGTTTTATTTTCTATTTCCAAGACATACGACCACAAAGAGGAGGCTATAGAGGTAATCGAGAAACCTAAAAAAAACAAGGCTATAACTACAGGCTTGAGCGCTTGGGAGGATTACAACAATAAAACAAGTATACTAGACCTAATAGGCGCAGACTTTGACGTAGTAAGAAACCTAAAAGACAAATATATAATAAGACGCAAAGGCGCAGATTCCGCACATAGTGGATATATCTATAAGGATAACGGATTAATGTATCTCTTTACCTCTGGAACGTCTTTCGAGGCAGAGAAAGGATATAACCCCTTTATGGTTTACGCACACTACATACATAACGGCGACGCGAGCCTTGCAGCTAAGGAGTTATACTCTCAAGGCTTTGGCTCTCGTATTGCAATAGATGCTCCTATAAGCGTTGCTATAGAGGAGAAAGAGGTTTGCGTTAATACAGAGTTTCCATTAGAGATATTTCCTGTCGATTTACAATATTATATATTAGAAAGACATCGAACGCTAAAGCAGTCTATTGACTACATGGGTTGTAGCTTGTTATTTTTAACCTCTATTATAGTAGGTAACTCACAACAGATAAAAATAAAAAACGGGTGGAAAGAAACGCCTAGTATTTGGCTCTCTTTAGTAGGAAAGGCAGGGGTAGGAAAAACGCCGTCTATTAAAGGTATTACGTTCCCTTTAGATAAAGCAAATAGCACAGAAATAAAAAAGTATATTGTAGCGGAGGCTAAATTTGAGGAGTTTAACAATATGGAGGCTAAACAAAAAGTTTTAAAAGAGCCTGTTTTTAAGCCAAAGAAAACGCAATTTTTAGTTAACGACGTAACTCTTGAGGCGCTTGTAGAATTACACAACGAAAATACAAACGGCATAGGAGTCCTAAAAGACGAGCTTGCAGGTTTCTTTAAGGATATGAATAAATACAGAGAGGGCGGAGATATGGAGCATTGGCTATCCTCTTGGAGTGGTGGAGAAATTAACCTAAACAGAAAGACCGCAAAGAGTAGCTTTGTAGAGAGAGCTTTTTTACCAATTATGGGCGGTATACAGCCGAGTATATTAGACGGATTCCAAACAGAGGAGAACAAAAGCAACGGATTTATTGACCGAATGCTATTTAGTTATCCAGAGCTTGAGGTCGAGGACTATGTAGACGAGGAAATTAAGCAGGATTTGCTAGATTGGTACGAGAATTTTATTATTAAATTTTACGAATCCACAAAAAGAAATCTAAATTTAAACGAGAGTAACGTAGTGGAGGCAGTGACGGCAGAGTTTACTCCAGAGGCTAAAATAGAATACAAGAGGATACACAAGGAAATAACATATATGCAAAAGTCTGAGGATATAGCAGAGGGTAACAAGTCGATGCTGCCTAAAATGAAAGCCTACGTCGCTAGATTTGCCCTGCTAATTAATACGCTAGAGTCTCAAAAAAATAAAGAGATACACAAAGACGAAGTCTGTAAGTCAAGCATTTTAAAAGCTGAAAAGTTAGCACATTATTTCATAGATATGGCTAATAAAATTAAAATCGAGAGCGCCGAGCGTACTAAAATTAAAAGTAGTTTCGACAACAAAAAAGACGCCTATACTAATTTTAAAAGTATCTACACAAAAAACCCCGACGTATCTCAAAAAGATATTGCGGATATGCTAGGCAAATCTATACGAACAACGCAGAGATATATTACTAAATTTAACAGCGAGAAATGATAAAAATAGGGAGTGATTTTAGCGGAGTGGGTGCTTTTGACCAAGCATTAAGAAAGTTAGGTATTGATTATAAAACTGTTTATGCTTGTGATTTGGATAAATACGCAAGGCAAACCTATATTGAAAACTATGGCGATCCTAAATATTTCCCTAAAAATGTTTATGAGAGAGAAATACCAAAAGAGAGTTTAGATATATATATGACATCTCCGCCTTGTCAAGCCTTTAGTCTCGCAGGTAATCGTAAAGGCGAAGATGACGAGAGAGGTATTTTATTTTATAACTCTCACGAGTTTATAAAAAAAAACAAACCTAGATATTTCATATTTGAAAATGTTAAAGGTTTACTAAGTGATGACTCTGGAAAAACATTTAAAAGGTGGCTGAATTATTTAGGTAAATCGATAAACGGGAATCCTGTTATATTTCCATTAAAGCATTGCGCTAACTATCACGTTTATTATAAAGTTTTAAATAGTAAAGATTTTAGCGTACCACAAAATAGAGAAAGGGTTTTTATAATTGGTATACGAGACGACGCAGATAATACTTTTAGGTTTCCAAAAAAACAACACCTAACTAAAAAACTAAAAGATGTACTTAAGGATAATGTAGATAATAAATATTTTTTAAGTGAAAAAATGGTAAAGCATTTAAAACACTACGATAGAAGTCAAAAACCTATTACAGAAAACACAAAAATAGTAAATTGTATTACTGCAAATTATGCAAAGCAATCAAGTGATTTACAATATTTAAAAATAAAATCTGCAACAAACAAAGGTTATGAAATAGCAACCAATCAAGATAGTATAAATTTTAGTGTACTTAACTCTAAAACACGGAGAGGTAGAGTTGGAAAAGGTGTAGCACAAACATTAGATACTGCTTGTAATCAAGGTGTGATAAATAGCAACAATATAAGACGACTAACTCCAAGAGAATGTTTTAGGCTAATGGATTTTCCAGAAGATTTTAAATGGTCAGTATCAGATACACAAGCATACAAACAAGCAGGCAATTCTATAGTGGTAAACGTACTCGCAGAAATAATAAAAAAACTAAAGCTATAATAAAAAACAACAATAGCATTTTATGCTGAAACCCAAATTTATAAATCATGAAAAACCAAACCAACCGCTACAGGTTAAACCAAAAAGAGGAAAGCGCTCTGTTAGAAATGAGAGCAAAAGCCGACAAGTCGAGAGTCCTAGTAATCGGAGATGTACATTTGCCTTTTGAGCGCAAAGACTATTTGCAATTTTGTAAGGATACATACAAAGAGTATCAATGTAATAGAGTCGTTTTTATTGGCGATATAATAGATTCTCACTGGAGTAGTTTTCATACTACCGATCCCGACGGACTAGGAGGAGGCGCAGAGCTAGACCTTTGCGTAGAGAGAGTTAAAGATTGGTATAAAGCCTTTCCAGACGCTGAGGTTTGCATAGGTAATCACGACGCTATAATAATGCGCAAGGCTTTCGATAGTGGCGTTCCTAGAGTTTGGATAAAAGAGTTTAACGACGTGCTAGGGACTCCGACTTGGCAATGGGTTACGGATACATATATCGACGGCGTGAGATATGTGCATGGGCATAAAAGCTCTAAAGCAAGGACGGCAGCTCGTAGAGACATGGTCTCCACAATTACGGGGCATTTTCACACCGATTTTTATATCGAGTATATGTTTGGAAAGACTAGAGCTATTTTTGCTATGGCTGTCGGGTGTGGTATTGACGACTCGCAGTATGCTTTTGCTTACGCCGCAGGAGGTAAAAAGAACGCCATAGGCTGCGGAGTAGTATTAAACGGAGGGCAGACTCCTATACTCGTTAAAATGAATCTAGAGAAATATAAGAATTAATTTTAAACCAAATCAAATATAATAATTATGAAAGTAACAGGAAAGATTACCAAAGTTTTAGAAACGCAAAAAGGAACGTCCGCAGCAGGGAAAGATTGGCAAAAGCTATCTTTTACTTTAGAGACTACAGAGGACTATAACAACCTCTATTGTTTTGATGTATTCGGAGACGAGAAAGTAGAGCAGTTTTTGAAATACAACAAAGTCGGTCAAGAGGTAGACGTAAACTTTAACGTACAAACAAACGAGTACAAAGGAAAGTATTACACGAGCTTACAATCTTGGAAGATATTCAAGGCAGAGGCAGCAAGGGAAACTCCAGAGGCAGCTCAAGAAGAGGCAAGCGACGATTTGCCATTTTAATAATTCGGGGAGTTAGCGCTCCCCTTTATTTTTTACACAAATGAAAGACCAAATACTAGAGGATTTAAAAGCAGAGTTTAACGCTCGCTCGGAGGCAGGCATAAAAAAATATAATACTACTCTGGAGGATAACAACAAAGACGATTTTTTACAACACTTAAAGGAGGAGCTTATGGACGCCGCTTTATATATCCAAAAGCTGCAATCTGTAGAGCCTAATTACTGCGGTTGTAATATAACCTATACACTTAATGAATGATAGCGGAGATATTACAGCAAAGTTTACAGCTTCAGAGCAAGCTATCGACAAGCTACAACAGCCGACTATTGAAATCGAGAGAACTCGCAACGCAATACGAGAGACTGAGAAACGAAACGAGGGAGTTAGAGCAGAGCTTGAAATTATCCAAAAAAGAATTAAAAAAGGTTATAAGGCAATACGAGAAAGCTCAAACGGGGTGCAAGGAATTGCAGAGGCTCAAAAAGAAATCTCAAGACTTGGCGGACTTATTGCGTGGCAAGACAACCGCAGCAAACAATTTAAAACGATTATCGAGCGAGGTTATTAATAATAAACATATTTTGCAATGATTAAACTGCGCCCATATCAAGAGCAAATAGTAGAGGGATTGCGTAACTCTTTTAAAAGAAACCGCAGGGCTATACTTTGCGCTCCTACGGGAGCAGGTAAAACGATAATGTTTACCTACTTAATATCGGAGCATTTAAAACGCGGAGGGAACGTCCTAGTATTAACTCATAGGAGCGAGCTACTAAAACAAGCAGGCAGCTCTTTCGAGAAGTTTGGACTCACTCCCGAATATATAACGAGCGGATCAAATCCAGAGCTACAGGCAAGGCTACACGTTGGTATGGTCGAAACAATAGACAGGCGCAAAGAAACCTATACAGATTTTATAGCCTCAAAGAGCTTAATAGTAATCGACGAGGCTCACTTGAACGTATTTACAAAGCTACTCCCTTTAATTAACCCCCTTGCCTACGTAATAGGTGCGACGGCTACTCCAGAGCGAAAGGGAAAGGCTGCCGTATCTCTCGACGAGTTTTATACCGCTATAGTACAACGAATAGATACACCCGAACTTATTAAAATGGGTTTCCTATCCTCTTCAAATAGCTACGGCGTGCCAATAGATACCAAAGGATTAAAGCGCACAGGAGCGGATTTTGATACCGCAAGCTATTACGAGGATAACAAAACATATATCGGAGTCGTAGATAATTGGGTGCGGTTAACAGAGAATACAAAGACCTTATTGTTTGCATCGAATGTAAACAGCTCTAAGGTCGTATGTGAGCAATTTAACGCAAGAGGATACGAGGCAAAACATATCGACGGAAACACACCCAAGAATGAGCGAGCGGCGATACTACAATGGTACAACGAAACCCCGAAAGCTATAATCTGTAACTGCGGTATTTTAAACGCAGGATTTGACCAACCAGACATAGAGACTATAATATTATACAGAGCTACAACCTCGCTCCCTTTGTTTCTGCAAATGTGCGGACGAGGCTCAAGGATTACCGCAGACCTAAAGAGCTTTAATATCCTAGACTTTGGTAATAATATTAAACGGCTAGGGCATTGGGAGAATCCTAGAGAGTGGAGTCTTAAAAAGAAACTTACAAGAGAGCAACCTGCGCCCGTAAAAGATTGCCCGAAATGTAAGGCGATCCTGTTAGCATCTACAAAAGTCTGTCCTTATTGCTCTCATAAATTTATAAATAAAAAAGAGGCAGAGATTGCTAGGCTTGAGCTAATCAAAAACGAGGTAATTAAAAACTACAGCGAGATGTCAAACAAAGAGCTAGCGCAGGCAGTAAAGGATAAGTATATAACTGCGGCGTGGGTATTGCATCGTAAAACTTGCCGACAAGACGCTAGAGATTTCCTTGAGGCTGTGGGGTATAAAAAGAGTTTTGAGTATGTAAATAAAAACAGATTTAAAGTTTTTAGTTAAAAAGTCAAATGTTAAAGTTTTGTTAAAATTACAAATTTGTGTGTTTGTAAGTTATAAACATTTGTATATTTGTATCAAACAAAACAACTAAAACAAAACATTATGTACTTAGCTCAAATATTAAATGACTACAGAATTATAGGGTATGACGTAGAGACTTTTCACGGAGAAGATGACGTTTATCTTTTTTACCTAAATAGCGATTATATATCCACTTGGGAAAACGGAAATACCATAACAGACGAAACGCCTTTAAAGTATATCAGTGATATGTTAAAAACCAAAGGAGCTATAATAAAAATTAATAACATATAAAACAAAAACATCATGACGATAAGCAATTCAATTTTTGAGCATTACAGGATTAAACAAAGAGAAATCGAGAAAGCTGTTAATCTTTTAAGACGCAACGGCTACTCTGTTAAGAAACCTTTAAAAACTAAAACAAAATGAAAAATTTACTACAAAGATTAAACTCAGATGTTAAAACAAAGCTCGACCTACTTATAGAGGAGTTTCCTCATACTGCGAAGAGAATCGTTAAAGAGCTAGAGACTAACAATAACGTCTTTGACCTTAATTTTATGACCATGTCTTTAATGCAGAAATTTCTATCCGTTAACCTAGACGATTTTTACTTTATATTTGAGCATGATGTTAAGCGAGGTTAAAATACAGAGCCAGATATTCCAATGGCATTGGAACAACTACCCCAAAGAGCGAGGTTTACTTTGCTATAACCTAAACAACTCCGCTAACAAAATAGACGGCAACAGAAATAAGGCGCTTGGATTAATTAAAGGGCGCGCCGATATGGTTTATTATTACAATAGCTCTGCCGTAATGATTGAGTTAAAAAACGCCAAAGGAAAGCAAAGTAAAGAGCAGATACTATGGCAGGAACTACTAGAGTCTCAAGGATTCACATATATAGTTATCCGTAGCCTAGAAGAGTTTAAACATTTTAAAGAACAACTATGTTAAAAAAGATTAAAAAAGCAGTCGAGAAAGTAACCGACTTAAAAATAGATAAGAATACAAGGCAAAGGGAGTATGTAATGGCGAGATGCCTATACTTTCATTTTGCTAGAGAGCTAACAGGTAAACCATTCGCAGAGATAGGATCGACTACAGGACATCATCACTCCTCAGTATTGCACGCTTTAAATTGTTTCGATGTACATTACAAATACAGCGATTTTTTCAAACAAAGCTATCAATCCCTCGCCATTATTCTACAGCCTACAAAATCCAAAGAGTCTATAGTCGAGGAGCATATATCTCTCGACGAGGCAAAGGATAAGATTAAGACTTTAGTAAATGTTAACATAAAACTCCATGCACAGATAAAAGAGCTTAAAAATAACCTGCCCGATTTCGATAAGTATTTCGACGGCATACCAAAAGAGAGAGTACAATTTTTTATTAATAATCAAATGAGCGCTTTCTTAAATATGGAACGCGCTACAATTAAAAAGCAACAAAGTTATGAAAGAGAAAACGCCAAGATTAGAGAAACAAAGCAAACCATTAAACAAGCAAGTCTTGAGGAAACGGGTATCCGAACTAGAAACAAGGCTGTCAAATCTTCACTCCCTAGTTAAAGATATTGCACACAATCAAGAGGCAATAGTAACCGCTTTATCGTCTAACGAAATCAAAGACGTAGACGAGGCTCAAAGCTCTGGAGTATGAATTACGACCTAATAAACAACATAGAGATTGACGGGATAGATACAAACGACTATCCCGACTTTTGCGACGCTTTTATAGTCTCAGCAGATTACGACGGCGAGGCAATGACAGACGCCCAAATAGATACCTTAAATGAGGACTACGACTTTGTACATCACTGCGTATATAACGAACTATTTTAATGGCAAATAATATGATTGAAAAAATAAATGAAAGATATAACGACGATTCTTTTTTGGGACTATCAGAGGTTTTCGATTCTGCTATAATTGGAGTAGAAGAAAACGAAATGAGATTAATATATTCTGTAAGTAAAT
>MDSY01106406.1_pt1 | contig 33125 bp, 21 predicted proteins | sample 811131 | NCBI WGS metagenome assembly MDSY01 (sample SAMN05326643, study PRJNA326480) | marine metagenome | isolation source: seawater | place: Atlantic Ocean: South West | collected 2010 | reverse complement strand
TCATCAATGGCTTCCAGCAATCCCATGCCGACTAACTGTGGTGCAATACGCGCAGAAAAGTTACTGGGCGTAACACCACTAAAGGCATAGTTGGGAGTGCGTAAACCATTGGCTTCGGTCCAGCTGCTTAAGGTGGCGGTGCCTTCGCCAGTACCGCTAAGGGACTGCGCTTGAAAGACGCGGCCGAGTTGCGGGTGAGGGTTGCCATTACTGTCACCAACAAAGACTGAATACTTGGCGAGTGGGGTGCCTGCAGGACCCGCTAATGCGCGGCCATTCTTCTGGTGGCAACTGACACAGGAGCGGTTAGTGTAGCGCGGCCCCAAGGTATTACTGAGCGCACTGAAATTAGGGTTTTCACTGACGTTTTCATTGTGTGAGCCATCACCCATATCGGTATGATGGACACGGCGACCGAGTACAAAATTCTGTCCATTGATATTGGATAAATTGGTTGATAGCTGCTTCAAGTGATCTTCCGGCTCGTTGGAGTACTGATAATTCAAAGTGGTATCACCACCGAGACGACCGGCGAGCGGCATGGGGGAGGGGTTCAACGCTCCGCCTATACCTTCAAATGGCACAATGCCTTCGCCAACAATATAAAGGATAGCCGTGCCGTAATAGGCATTACGGCCACGAGGGGCACCATCTAGAAAATGGCTGAGTTCAAATTCGAGCCGATCGCCGATTTGGATTGGCCGATTATATAAACGGTTGAAACTGACGCTACGGGTGTAATGGCGACGGTCTTCACCCGGTACATCGAGTGCAGGTACGGCAGTCATGACACCGTTATCGGCGTACGTAGCTACCGAGAGATGAAAGAACCGCAGTTCCGCTTCCAGCGGACGTAACTTCCATTCTGAGGTGACGTTAAAGGTGATTTCGCTACCGCCTTTGGCAATCTTGTCGACAATTTCAATTTCTGCCGTGCGGTGTTCCCAGTAATGAGCGAGGTAGTGGTCGTAGCCAGCACCATTATCCCACACTTCTCGGGCATGCCGGTCGCGGGCGCGATCGGCGATGCGGGTGATCAGAGCGGTCGGTGTGTCTAGTTGGGTGGCGGGTTCTAACGCCGTCGCCGCACTGTATAGGGGAACGTAAGTGACGGTGTAGGGTGCCGTCCACCATACGCCGCTGGCACCTTGGCCGTTAGTATCGCCCGCTACGTTATCGTTAATAAAGAAATACAGTGGTCGGCCGTCATAAGTGACTTGGGTGCTGCCATCATCACGGGTGATTGTGCCTAAGTTGCTGACTCCCGAGGGGACGCCGTCAGTGGTCAGTAAGGGCGGCCAGTTAGTGGCGCAACCACCATTACAGACACTGCCACTGCTGTTTTGGTCGGGATCAAATACGTACAGGGTTAAGCCGGGTTGGCTTGCGGCGGCACCGCCAACCAGAATGCGATCGTTTTCACCGTCATTATCAAAGTCGCCATCGATTAATACGCTACTCACTTCATGGGTGGGAATAACAGCACAGCCTTGGCTATCAACAGCGGCATTAGCGGGTGTATTGGGGCAGTTATCTAAAGCATCGCTCACACCATCATTGTCACTGTCGACTGTGATTATCTCGCAACCGCTGGCATCGACCGTGGTGTCGGCGGGGGTATTGGGGCATTGATCGCTGTCATCGTAAACCCCGTCGTTATCGTCATCGGCGATATGGTAGCGACTGCCCGTCGCAGTGATTTCCCAAATCGAGTAGCCCCAGTCGTTACCCGGGCTGCGTTGCGTGCCATGCACACGAAGGTATTGATAAACGCCTGACAAGGCAACGGTATCGGTTCGATCGCCAAAAGTGCCGCCAGTCTGTTCGGCAATAGGCACCCAGTTTTGGTTATCTAGAGAGCCTTGTACTGAATAGCTTGCTGCATTGGCGGCTTCCCAGTCGATAATCACTTCATTTAAAGCATAAGTAGCGCCAAAATTAAGCGTTAGCCAGCTAGGGTCGATATTATGCTGAGACTCCCAGCGGGTGGCTGAATTACCGTCAACGGTGAAGGATGAGTCGCCAGTGCCTGGCATTTCTGGCGTTGGATTATAGCTACTGGCGGTCGCTGTTGCGTTAAGGGGCATGATGATGGGCGCACCGGGCGCAGGAATATCAGCCAATAATTGAATACGCGTCGCGTTGCCGGCTAAAACAGACGGTGCCTGCATTAGCAACCATACCATCATAGCTGAATGGGTCAGTCGCTTCATGCGCGCTTCCCCTTCGAGGGCATAATTTTACTCGCTATACCTTGAAATCTTGTCATTAAGTAGGCAAGCAATAAAAAGCCAATTCCATTTAACATGGGCACATTCGCAATAATGGGCCCACCAGGAAATGATTCGTTATTATTCGCATCACTGCCAAAAGCGGTTTCTAGTGCATCACTGATGCCATCGCCATCAGTATCGGCCGGGTCACCGTTGGTCGGAGGAGGACCTGAGCCAATCTCACCTTGCGCTGCTTGGCTGCTATTGACTACTGTTAACGGCACTGTGACGGGAAAGCTCACCCATTGCCCAGAAATAATGCCATTAACGGTGATGACCATGTTGCCATTGCTGGCTAACGCAATATTATTATAAACATCAAATGTGAGGGCTAGCAGATCACTGCGATTGCTATCAATAGAACTAGGGATAAATGTTGCTGAAGCAGCGTTAATAAATGGGGGCGATTGAATGCTTAGATCGATAGAGGAAAAAGGCGCATTAGAGGTGGGGTTTTTTAATAAAAGGTAAATAGTATTATCAAAACTATTGGCTTCAACATCGTAGGCCTGAGAAGTGCTTGATACGCTAAGGCTTAGCCATCCAGTGACAAAAAGACTAACGATTAATTGTATTATTATATTCATGACTTCCCTGATACAAGCGCGTCGACCTCATCACTTATTATAGGTTGAACTTTGATCGATAGGTGATTAAGCGTTAAAGGGTAATGAAAAAGCGCTCAAAGGGCGTTATTGATGGTTGTTAAGACTTTTTCTCATTCATTGAATGGATTTTCGACAGTCTCGCGGTCGGGTTCAGGTGACGGTTGATCATAGTAATAGTCACTCAATCAACGCTGTGTCACAATACGCTCGGTAAAGAAAAATTTCACACAGCGCACACAAAAATCTGCTATTTATTGAGCCAATAACGTCTACATATAAGCAAACTGCCTAAAGAGGAGAACGGCTTGATGGATATGGGAATTGCAATGACATTTATAGCATTGACGGCCGTCGTATGTAGCGCTGTGACTGGATTACTGGTAAATAAAAACAGTGATAAATTAAAACAGCACATCAGTGAGGTGAAATTAAGCGAGGCGGGCGGCAAAGCTGAACTGGCCAAATACATGCAGGCAACCGAATCATTACAGCAGCAATTAAACAAGCAAGAAATGCAGTCAATTGAGATGGTTAAAAAGGTTGAGCAGCACCAGCAAGCCTACAACGATCTAACGGCTCGTCATGCAGCATTAAAGGCCGAGCAAGTTGAGCGCGATGTAAGTTTTACTAAACAACTTGAGCAAATTGAACAGCAAAAGGACAGCATTAAAAAAGAATTTGAGAATCTAGCGAATAAAATCTTTGATGAAAAAGGAAAAAGTTTAAGTCAGGCGAACCAAACGACACTCGACAGTATGTTGAAGCCGTTTAAAGAACAGATGGAGGGTTTTCAAAAACGCGTAAATGAGGTGCATAGCGCATCGGTAAAAGATAATACCAACCTGACAGCTGAAATCAAAAAAGTACTGGAGGTTGGCTTAAAGATGGAGTCCGAGGCAATAAATTTAACCTCGGCACTTAAAGGCGATACTCAGCAGCGTGGCGCTTGGGGTGAAGCTCAGTTAGAGCGAACCTTGCAAATGAGTGGCTTGCTCAAAGATCATCATTACACCACTCAAGACAGTTTTGGTGCAGCAGGTAATGTTAAGCGCACAGATTATATTATTCGCTTACCGGATGACAAATGTTTGGTCATTGACAGCAAAATGACTTTAGCCGATTACGATCGTTCGATTAGCGCTACCACTGATGAAGAAATTAATGCAGCATTAAAAGCGCACGTAATGGCGGTGAAAAAACATATCGAAGATTTGGCTAAAAAAGACTATACCGACTTATCGGGCATTCAATCGCCCGATTTTATTTTAATGTTTATGCCCATTGAGCCAGCGTATATTGAGGCGTTAAAGTTTGATAAAGAACTGTTTGGTTATGGCTATGAAAGAAATGTTATTTTAGTTTCGCACACCACTTTAATTCCTATCTTGCGTACCGTGTCGAACTTGTGGAAGGTTCAGCAAAGTAATGAGCAAGCTAAAGACTTAGGTGATCAGGCATTAGCGATCTATAACTCGGTTTGCACCATCACTGAGCGAGTGCATTCGCTGGGCCAGACTTTGGGTTCAGCCGGCGAGCACTACAATAAATTGGTCACGGGTTTAGTGGGTAATCAGGGTTTGGCTGGCAAGGTCGATCGGTTTAGCCAGTTATCCAGCAAAGCGAAGAAGCAGATGAAAGATCTTGAGCCTAAGCAAATTGGCGGTAAAGATGCGCGTCTTGAATTAGAAGCTAAACCACTTAAGGTTGAAGTTTTAGAATAATAATTGTATTTTTTTTAGCATTAACTATTTTTTTATTGGCGGAATATTCATTGATTCTCGATAAATTTCGATTAGATAACAAGGTTGCTATTGTGACGGGTGCGGGGAAAGGTATTGGTGCTTGCACTGCACTATCGTTGTCTGAAGTGGGTGCGAGTGTTGTTTGTGTTGCACGCACGCAAGCTGATGTTGATGCTCAAGTCAACGCCATAGAAGCGGCTGGCGGTCAGGCGTTAGCTGTTGTGGCTGATGTCACCCAAGCGACTGGGCGCGCTAACATTATTGCTGATACGTTAAATAGGTTCGGCCGTATTGACGTGTTGGTTAATAATGCTGGCGGCAAGGGCCATGGGCCCACAGCAAATATAACTGACGAGCAAGTGTACGAAACAATGCGCGTTAACTTGATGGCGCCTGTATATTTAAGCCGTGATTGTATTCCTCATATGCAAGATCAGGGTGCTGGCGCTGTGGTCAACATTTCTTCTGGTATGTCACGTGTTGCAAACATTGGCTCTATTCCTTATGGGGCAGCAAAAGCTGGACAAGAACAAGCAACCCGAATGATGGCTATGGAATTTAGTCCTGCGATACGGATCAATGGCATACGTGTAGGCGCAATTCAGACCGACAATATGCAAGTGAATTTACTCGACCGTTTCCCTGGCATTGAGCAAGAGTTAAGTGCGTGGACGCCGGTAGGGCGTATTGGCCAGCCAGAAGATATAGCTGCAGCTGTGTTGTACTTAGCCTCGCCAGCATCAAGTTATATGACTGGGAAAATATTGGATGTAGACGGCGGAATGATTGTCGAGCGCTCATTAATGGAAGTCATGTCGACCGCAAAGCAATTATATGGCCATGAATAATAGAATGGTTAGAAATGACATTGAAGGTAAGAAAAGCTCAATGTTAATGCAATTTTTTGTCGCTGACAAACCGTGCTATCAGCTTTCCCTTCACTGTTACCCTCGGCAGTAAGTTCGCCGTTAATGTCTTGCCTTCGCTCTCGATAAAATCGGGTAGTTAATTTTATGGCATCGGTAATCCAGCATGCTTAAGTGTGTAGCTTAGCTAACGGTTAAGTGTCATCTATCGGCGTCTTGCAACACGTTGCTCGAAAATATTCGAGCGTATAGTTGCGAGCCAAAAGTTGCGTAAAGTTATTTTAGTTTAAAATTATTAAACGCAGTGGGGCAGCGCACTTTTCGAGCCAAACTGAGCATGGGCACAATGACCAAAAAATCAAACGGTTGTTCACCCTGAGTAATGTTACTTATGCTTAGGCGAACACGGCTGATTTCTTGGTAGCTGGGTAGGCTTGACCTTGGCCTACGGTGTGTATTTCATGAGTACACGCATCAGGCAGATATTACGTCTGCAGATGCGTGTCGCCACAAATATTTTCGCCCTAACAGTAAACGGAAGAATATAAAAAAAGCAGCTAAGCTAGTCTTAACAAAGCTGCAAGCTAAACTTTTTGGGGAAATTAAAGATCGCTAAAATTAAAAATTTTTATGAGAGTAAATCTTTTATTTTAACCACTCGTGTTTCTACAGGGGGGTACTCAGAAGCTCCAATCCATCGCCAGCACATAGTGCCGAGTAGATGACCGGCAGTATCTATCCAGTTAGGATCGCCTGGGTCTTGATGAGCAACAATGAGTCGAACACTACCGTCATCATTGTATGTGGCGGTATGCTTGTTCAGGGTGATTTGATGATAGCGATAATCCAATGATTCCATCCAATAGTTATCAAGCTGGAAATTCCATGTGCTGCACTGTGGAATGGTTTTCGCTTCAATGACTAAGGCCTCGTCTTCAGCAAGTTCCCAGTAACTGTGAAAATAAAAGATATTGGGATCGCCACCAATTGACTGGCAGTAGGCCTGATCTGCTGGCGGTAAGGTATTGATGTCTGGCTTGAAACTGGCAGACCAATCAGCGAATAAGTTCACGGTGCCGTTCATATATTGGCCGACTTGTTTTAGTCCATCATGCATTTGTTGCGCAGTGAAGGGCGTCGGTTTTTCATTAGTGCCAATGCGCGCTATAGTTAGATCGGCCGCTTTTTCTTGGCTGCGGTCTAAAAAAGTTTGCCGAATGTTAATTGACTTGGTGGCTGAAGTAAGTGGTAGCCAATTACCTTCGTGTTGGTTGACGCTAACAATGATTTCAAAACTACCGTCATCATTAACCGTCAATTCACCGTTATCAATAAAACCGTCTACAATCATTTTAGCGTTTGAACCATAGCTGCCCGAGATACTACTAAAGCTCAAATAAAAAACACTGTTGCGGTTGCCGGTAATTTTATAGTCGTAGTTGGGGTTGAGGCGACAGCCTTGATAAATATTATCAGGGTTGTCAGCGCCAAGTTTAACCATATGACCTAGGCTTTGCAGATCGGGAAATTCTTCATCAGAAAATTCCATAGTGGCATTTAAACTATTTCGTAATAATCGGGTTAAATAGCGGAATCCCTCGGCGCGATTAAATACGTCATCGGGGGTGTCGTCACGAGTTATAATGTCGGCTAATGATTTTAATTCATCGCAAAAATTACGCCAGGCTGTGCCGTCAATAACCGCTTTTTCGATGGGTGAGTGATCAGACATAGTGTGCTCCATTTTTTTAGTTATTAGTGCTATCGATAGAATTTATTGTATAGAAAAAACATTATACTAAGCTCTGCCTTGAATATTTGTAATTTTCTATGGCGTTTATCAGTCTGCAAGCCTGCCGTTATGGGTTGACGCTTCGCATGAGTGCTATCATGACTAAAATAAATGTAATAAGTGCACCTACTTTAATTAAAAGGCATCCATGCATCCATGATCGCGTTACACGACATTATCAGTCAGCAAGCTCTCGCACAGCCACGAGCACCGGCTATTCTCTGGCAGCAGCAGGTAATTACCTATGCCGAGTTGCAATACGGGATTGAGTCAGCAATACGGGCAGTGAGTGCGAACACCAAAAATGGTGATCGAATAGCGATACTGGCACTTAATAATCCTGAGTATATTGAATGTCTGTATGCGATTCCTGCAGCAGGTCGCATCTGTGTGCCGTTGAATACTCGTTTATCAATTAAAGCACTGGCAGAACAATTCGATGAACTTGAGATAAGTTTAGTCATAGGAGACTGCGATCTTATTAATCAGCTTCGACCTTGGTTAGCAGATCATGTGCAGGTGGTATTTTTTGCTGATTATCGGCAATGGTGTCGCCTGGCCCATGATGCCCCCGTCGAATCATCATGGGCCGCTACTTCGATCAGTGGTGATGATACTGCTTGGTTATTATTTACGTCAGGCACAACTGGCAAGGCAAAGGCGGCCAAGATTAGTCATCAATCATTATTATCGGCATTAGATTCTGCCAATCAAGGTCGGCCGGTATTGCCTGGTGATCGGTATCTTTATCCGTTTCCGTTATTTCATATTGCAGCGCATAATATTTTGCATCAGCATCAACAGGGTGCAGCAGTGGCTTTATTGCCTAGCTTTGATGCCGATTCGGTATTGGCTTTATCCCAGCAATATCAGATCACCACCTTATCATTGGCGCCGACCATGATGACATTATTGCTTGATTCCCCCCATTATCATCGCGATAAAATCGCGTCGGTTCGAGTGATTGGTTATGGTGCATCAGCCATTAGTCCCCGGCTATTAACCCGTGTGTTAAACGAAACCGATTGCGATTTATCACAGGGTTTTGGTATGACTGAGTTGTCGGGCAGTATTGCTTTTTTAAGTCCTGAGCAGCACCGGCAAGCGGCCACACGATCGCCTGAGTTATTGCAGTCTGTAGGACAGCTAGTCACCAATGTTGACTGTAAGATCGTTGATCAGTTCGGCGTTGAAGTTGCCAATGGCGAGGCAGGAGAAATTATTGTTCGAGGGCCTCAAGTCATCTCAAGTTACTGGAATAACCCCGTCGCTACTGCCGATGCGTTTAAGCATGGCTGGTTACACACTGGAGATATAGGACGCCTCGATAAGCGAGGAAATTTATTCATCGTCGATCGAAAAAAAGATATTATTATTAGCGGCGGTGAAAACATTGCTTCGCGCGAAGTAGAAGCGGCCATTAGTTTGCTTGATAATGTTAAACAAGTCGCTGTCGTTGGCATGGCAGATGAAAAGTGGGGCGAGCAAGTTTGTGCGCTCGTTGAAAGAACTAATCAACTTGATTTACAGCCAACCGAATCAGCAGTGATTCTTCAATGTCGAAACCAACTTGCTTCATATAAATCGCCAAAGCAGGTTGTATTTGATTGTCTACCAATAAACGCGAATGGTAAGATCGATAAGCAGTTGGTTAAAAGATTTTTTACTCACAAAAAAACGTAGTGCAAGCATTGTGATATTTATGCAATAGCGCATGATTAAATTTTTTTTAAGGCAGAGGCTCTCTGTGTGTGGTTGGATTTTAGAAAATATTATTTGGGCGTCATTGCTGGTGGGTGGCATAGGTTGCATTGCATGCTTAGCCTTTGGCACTTATTGCGTGATCAATAAATTTATTTTTGATATTAATGAAAATAATAATGCGCGAATCAATTTATATGCCCGCTCTATTGGCTATGCTTTTCCATACTTCATGGTGTTAGTGATGGCGGGTGCGGGTTTTTGGTTACTGTATTTGCCGTTCTGTGGTTTTTAGTTAAGTCTTCTTGTTGTGACAAGGGGTGGTACCAAAGAGGTGAACTCCAGGCGCGCTCTTGAATTGTAGCTGGCACGTTATCGAGCAGCGGCCAGTCATTTCTTAGTGCGTCCCAGGTGGTCCAACGGCAACTCGGGTTTTCTAAAACTCGGGCATAATAAAAAATGGCTTGGTCTTTATTAAAAGATGGGTCTCTCCAAACGGTTGCTAGCTGTGTATTGCCTTTGTTCTTCTCGACACTGCAATTTGTTAGATCAACACCGGCATTATTGTTGGGGCAACGATGTGTGTTTGGGTTAGGAGACAATCCGTCTGAGCATGCGACATCAAAAACAGCTTCTTTAAGCTCGCCCTTATCGTACCAGCCTTTAACAATTTGCAATCGTTGCAAGTTGTGTCCGTCTTTGTCTTTAAGAGCCCAAACATAAAGCGGCAAATTATTTTCAACAAGGTGCTCGCTATTGACAACATTGCCCATTGCGACCCCCTTTAGGTAAAGTTCTTGACTGGGTAAGCCCGTAGCTTTAATTGTTTTTGGATAATTACCAGCAAAAAGGCGAATAGCCATTTTGGGTCCGCTAGTGGCAAAGACCTCTTTGCGTTGCATGGCTTCAAAGAGTGCCGAGCGGCTATTTTCATGCGCCCATACGCCAGCCAAGCCAGAAGCGCCATAGAGACTGCTTTGGCTATTGATAAAACTGCCACCACGACGCGATTCTGCGGTGGCATCGACGCCCAGTTTTCCTGTGTAATTATCTTCCTCAACTGGCACGCTGGCATTGTGTGAATCGCTTGCGGCCAGCATGCCAAACTGAAAGGGATTAAACCCTTTTTCCTGTTGCAATGCTAAACCATTAAGATAGGCTTCTCTGACATAACTGCCGGATATTTTTCCTATGCGTTGACCGCCTAACAGTTCTTGCAATATTTCGAAGTCAGCCCATTCGTCATTTGGCGATAAGCTTGGGTGCGTTTCAGAAGTGCCTTTTATTTGGCTCATCTCAACAAGCGGTTCGTTTCGCATGCGTAGTTTAGCGTACTGTTCGCTGATGGGGTTGCCCCATGAGTCGTTTAAAGCAAACATGGTGCCATCACTGACATTACTATTATGCGGTATTGCTAAAACATCGCTACCATTGGCTCGTGCTTGCTCCATCCACTGCCATAGTGCTTCGGGCTTGTCTGAATCAAACGCTGAAAAAGGTAAGGCAGGTACGTCAGTCCCTTTGAAAATAATATTGCGGTGAAGATTCTGCGAGTTGGGGATGAGTGTCCATTCATAACCGACGAAGGTGGTGAACACTCCAGGCTCATTATATTTTTCTGCCAGCTCAACATAGCCTTGCCAAATCGGTGAGGTAATCGATTCGGCAGTGATTTCTGCTATTGCCTTAGGCGGTGTGCCACTGAGTGAAAAAAGAATTTTTTGCGTCGCTTTTTGATAGCGGACAGGATCGCCACTTAAAATTTCTTTGCCATACCATGTATTGGCCAGTGGCCCTGTTGGGTTAGACAAGGCTGGCAGTATACCCATGTATTCAGCATGGTCAGTCACTGCCATAAAGTCGAGCGGCGAACGGTTGCTGATTTTAATACCGCTTATGTGATTAATGCTTTGTCCTTTGGCATAGCGGTAGGCATCTTCGGGACTGCTTCGCACGCCCGTGATGTAGGCGTCTGGTGAGTTACTGCTATGAACATGCAGTTCGCCAAAAAAAGGCAGGGTCGCATAATGATCAATGTTTGTTGTTGGGTAGGAATCGGTCGATTGAGGGTTAGCTTTCGTGTCAGCTGTCGTGAGTTCACTTTTTTGGGTAGGTAAAGTCATCTGACTTTCATCAGAAGTGTTATTGTCGCAACTTGATAGCGCACACACTGACCCAGCAATCACCGCTAGGGTGACGGTATTCCTAAGTTTGTTGCGTATTGTCACGCCGTCACCCCGCCTGCTCATGTGGTTTTATGCTTGCGTTAAACCTGTCGCGTCTTTCCTTCCCAATAGGGATCGCGCAAGCGACGTTTATATAACTTACCGTTGGGGTCACGAGGTAACTCGTCGAGATAATCAATAGAACGCGGTAATTTCATTTTTGCAATACGACCAGCAAGGTATTCAATGATTTCATCGGTCAATGCTTGGTCGCCGATCACGCCATCTGCCGGTTGGACCACCGCTTTGATTTCTTCGCCCCAGTCAGCATTGGGAATGCCAAAGACCGTACAGTCAGTTACTTTTTCATGCAAAATCAATTCATTTTCTATTTCGGCGGGATAAATATTCGCGCCACCAGAAATAATCATATCGATTTTTCTATCCGATAAAAATAAATAGCCCTCTTCGTTTAAGTAACCGACATCACCGACAGTAAAATAATTCCCTAAGCGCTCTTTTTGGGTTTTTGCTTTATCGCCCTTGTATTCAAATCGCATATTTTCAGAGAGCAACATATAAATCGTACCGACATCACCTGCTGGCAATTCGTCGCCGTCATCGTTAAATATCTTTACTTCTGCGCTGGGCCAAGCACGACCGACTGTGCCCGGATATTGCATCCATTCATCAGGAGTTACCAGTGTTCCGCCACCTTCGGTGGCCGCGTAGTATTCATAGATCGATGGCCCCCACCACTCGATCATTGAGCGCTTTATTTCTATCGGGCAAGGGGCTGCTGCGTGAATCATGTGCCGTGTCGATGAACAGTCATATTTGTCACGTGTGGCTTGTGGCAGTTTTAATGAGCGGACAAATTGAGTTGGCACCATATGGCTGGTTGTGACTTTGTACTTGTCGATGAGATAGAGCATACCTTCGGCATCCCATTTTTCCATCATGACTACCGAGTGTCCTAAGTGCAATGAGTTGGTGGTCCAAATTAAGACCGCTGTATGATAGAGCGGTGAGCCTGTGAAGTGAACGTTATTTTCATGGGCTTGAATACCAAACATCATCATGAACATCGCATTTAACTCGCCCATCGTGTTTGGGTCTATTCCAGCGAGTGCACGCTTAACCCCTTTGGGACGTCCGGTCGTGCCAGAGGTGTAGTTCATGGTAGAGCCGGCCGTCAGATTGTCAGGCATGGTGGTTGGTTGCACCGTTAAAAAGTCTGCAAGTGATGAGAACCCATCTACATCGCCAATTGAAAAGGCTGCTTGCATAGGGAATTTCGCTTCCTTCACGGCCAGTTTTGGCGCATCGCCAATTGTCGCGTGTGAGAAAAAAGCTTTGGCTTCAGAATCTTCAAGGATGTATGCAACCTCAGGGCCGGCCAAGTGCCAGTTGATGGGCACAAAATAAAAGCCTGCCGACGCGCAAGCCAAATAAGCCACTAAAAAGTCTTTGCAGTTAGGCATCATCACTGCAATGGTGTCACCGGGTTCAACCCCGAGTGTTCGCAGCCCATGAACCATTTGATTAGACTCTGCTAGTAATTGCCCACGGCTATAAACAACTTCGTTCGGGTCTATTAATGCTGTTGCCTCAGGGTCAGCCTGCGCTAAGTTCCAAAAACCAAGATCACTCATATTATTATCCTCATATTCGATTTGTTTACCCATAACGTTACTTGCCCGTGCTCAGTTGATCTTTCGCGCGGTAAGTTTAAGGGTATATTGTTTTAGCCAATGTTTTATGCCGGCAGGTTAACTGTTTTGTATTCTAAAAACACTTGCAACCCTTCGGGTCCAAGCTCTCGGCCTAAGCCTGACTTTTTATACCCACCAAATGGACTGCCAAAGTCCATTGCAAAGCCATTAATCGTGTAAGTGCCGGTGCGAACTTGACGAGCAATGTCGACACCGTGATCGATATCTCGTGTCCATACTGAGCCAGATAAGCCATAGTCTGATTGGTTGGCTATTTTAATGGCATCAGCCTCATCTTGATAAGGTATGACCACAATTACAGGCCCAAAAATTTCTTCTTGCGCGATTCGCATTGAGTTATTTACATTAGCAAAGACTGTAGGTTCAACAAACCAGCCTTTGTCGAATCCTTTGGGACGACCACCGCCCGTCGCTATAATAGCACCTTCTTCTAAGCCAATTTTAATATAACCTTCAACACGATCACGTTGGCGTTCGGCAAACAATGGTCCAATCTGAGTAGTCACTTCCATGGGGTCACCCACCACCATGTTCGAGACCGCTTCGGCCAGTTGGTCGACGATGGCTTGATAGTTTGATTGTGGCGCTAAGATTCGCGTTTGAGATGCGCAGGCTTGGCCATTATTCATAAAAGCGCCGGGTAAAATATTAGGGATAGTTGTGTCTAGGTCAGCATCCTCTAAAATAATTGCAGCTGACTTACCGCCTAATTCAAGTGAGCATCGCTTTATGTGTTCGCCACAAATAGCGCCAATTTTACTGCCAGCCACTGTGCTGCCTGTGAAAGAGACTTTATCGATGCCAGGATGGCTCACTAAATATTGGCTGACTTCGCGGTCAGCAGGCAAGATATTTATAACGCCAGCAGGGATGTCCGTTTGTGCAACCAGTTCAGCCAATAAAAATGCATTGATTGGCGTCTCTGGGGCGGGCTTAATAATCGCAGAACAACCGGCTATAAGGGCCGGCGCTAATTTACTCATGATCGTGAATAGCGGCACATTCCAAGGTGTGACTAGAGCCACCACACCAACTGGTTCGCGAAATACCTTCACAGGATTGAGGAGACCTTGACGCGTTTCTTCAAAGGGGAACGTTTCGGCGAGTTCAATGTAGTAGTCAAGGACCATGATGGGTGCAAACGCTTGACCGCCTGGAGAGAAGCTCATGGGGCTGCCCATTTCAGCGGTAACAGTGGCGGCAATCTCTTCTGCTTTTCCCTTTAACAGCTCAGATAATTGAGACATGCACTTTGCGCGTTCCGTCGCCGACATTCTAGGCCATGGTCCGTTATCAAAAGCGTCTCTTGCGGCATTAACAGCAAGATCCATATCGGCTTCTTTCGCTTCAGGAACACTCGCAATTTCTTCCTCAGTGAATGGATTGATAACTTTCAATCGGTCATTCGAAGACGGTTTTACCCATTCATTACCAATATAAAATTCGTTGTAGCTTTTCATGCTTTATCCCTATTGATCTGGCTAAGATAATCAGTTTATAAACCTAGATCATACAATAAAAAACAGACAATAGAGCGGCAATGAATTATCTTTCATTGTAGACTGGCTATTACACGCTAGATTGTTGAAATGGCGGCCATGAGACTGATGACAAGTTGGGCAATTCTGCTTTTATGGTGGTTTAGATTATCATAGACGATCAAAAAAACGTGTAAATTAATCAGTCGGTTGATTAGCCAATAACATGTTTGAATAAAATAAGTTAATTTAAAATAAAATTAATCTAACGCTAGATATAAGGGTGTGTATTTGTTTACTGGTTTCAATGTAATTGCTCGCTAATGTCATGTTAGCTGGATCTACCAGTTGTAACTGGTGTCGTAGGTTTAATGTTAAAAGAACTTCGATGCAGTGGGAAATTGTATCTCGCTAATGGTGTTAACCGCACTGAGTCAAGGCAGAAAGGCCTAGTCACTGTCCAGAACTATGATGCCGATGGTGACTCTGTTGTTGCCGATCTCGAAAAAATTGTAATTGTGATGATGCAAGTGATTTGCCAGTGAGTTTGATACCCTAGTGAATTCACTCGCGATCGAGTAAAAATAATCTGTTGGTATCACCGATAAACACAAGATTTTTCATACGACAAAATTTTTCGTCACCGCATAAATAGGTTTAGTTCCCTTCAGTCAGTAATCGGCGAGACCGTGCTTCGGCCATAAGGTCTAGGTAAGCCAATATTTCTTGGGTGTTGCTTTTGGGGTCTAGAATTCGTGCAGTATAAACATCAATGACCAATTGCTGTACGTTAGTATTACTCGCTGCGGCTAACCACGCCCAGTCTGTAAAATGGGATGCCAATTGAATGTCACTTTTCATCATGTCACGGGTAAGTGCAACTAATGAGTCGATACCACCAACGGCCTCTACAATTGCTGCGGCTTGCTTCTCTAGCGGTGCGGGCGTCCACTGCGATGGAAGATCATCCCACCACCCTGTATAGCGCTTAAGAACCATCTTAGATACGTCTTCATAACTCACGTATTGCTCACGAAGGGTATGGTGGTGAGCGAGTTCATCCGGCAAGGTGATCGATTGAAAGATTTGATCTTTGCGGAGACCTTGGTTCAAGCCATCAATGGCTTGCATGCGAATTGATTCAAAGGCATTGGCTAATAGATTGAATTCACGTTGAATGGTCTTGGCCTCAGTCAGCGCTTTACCGTGTGCCGGCAGCATTAACTCGGCGTTGAGTGCTGCCATTTCTCGCAATGCGACAATCCACTCTTTAACATGGCGTTGCACGCGTTTACCGTTACCGGCATTGGGCATAAAGCCTTGGTAGTAATCAGCAGTAGCAAGTATTTTTCGCTCTGGTAGCCAGACATACAGTTGGTCATCGGTTTCGCCTTTATGGTGTTGAAGTATAAATCGTTCATTACCTATATTGAGTTCTAGACGGTCACTAAAGACTTGAGTGGGCAAGGCGATATCATCCATTGACATGGGCATTTGTTCTGCTTTTTGACTGTTGTATTTAGCCATTAATTGTCGCAATTCAATGTAGCGCTCAAACCGGTGTAAGATATTTTCTTGGGCAATAATATGCGGTTTTTCGCCGGCTTCTAAGAACGCCCAAGTGCCGAAGGCATGATCGACATGACCGTGCGTATAAATGATAGTGTGGATGGGTTTATCGCTCACTGAACGAACAGCATCAAGCAGTGCTGGGCCGGCAGGCGTCATACCTGTATCAACCAGCACCAAACCCGCATCGGTATCAAATAATACCGCGTTGACAATGGGCATACGTATTAACCAAGCGTTATCACCATAAGCTTCAACATAGGTTTTTTCTTGCAAGTCCTTAATTGCCTTAGGGTCACGGCCAAACATATTTTGAGCCGCAGGAATCGACATTTGGCCGCCAAATGAGCCACCTTGATCAAGTCTTTGTCGTAACGCTGGATTTTCAATGAATAAAGCGATGCGTGCATCGATTTTGCCAGCAGCGATAATTTGATCCAGTGCGACTGATTTGGTTGAAGACCATACTTTTTTTGTCGTATAAGCAATGCTTTTGCCAGCGTCTATTTCACTTACTAACAAGCCAATAGTCATGCCCAATGCTACTAGTGCTATGCTGAGCAGAGTTTTTTTCATTGAAAACACCTTTACTGATCATGGACTGATTAAGCAGATGAGTGTAATTGAAAAATATTGTTAAATAAATTATTACTTTTATATTACAAAGATAAAGTATTGGTATATTTTCTAATGGTGCCGTGGTGTTAAGCTCACTCGGTTAGTAAATGGATTAATACAAATCTTAAAGCGTTTATACCTTTTAATGATGGAGATTTTCATATGAAAACTGTCGACAAATTTATGACAGATCCGCTCGATTACTTTGACCGTTCAGTTACCAAGATGCACAGTATAGAACCTGCTGATCTCGAACGACTTCAGCGTAGTGCAATGAAAATACGTGTTGCTGATCATATCAAAAATATTGAATTGGTGACTAATTTAGCCGAGCGTTTAGGTATTTCCAGTGTCGATGAATTCAATGACGTTGTGCCATTATTTTTTTCTCACACGGCATTTAAATCTTACCCATCTTCCTTAATTGATAAGAAGCGCTGGGACTTAATGACTAAGTGGATGCAAAAGCTGACCACCTATGACTTGTCAAAGGTTGACACATCACAGTGCGATTCGTTAGATGAATGGTTAGATGCTTTAGATGAACAGACACCCTTAGAGGTGATCACTTCATCAGGCACAACGGGTACAATTTCATTAATACCCAAGTCAAGAATCCAAGCGCATTACACAATGAAAATTTGGCGTTGCTTTTTATTTCAAACCTTCGGTAAAGAGCCTACTGAGGCTGAGATGAGACCAGATGTTGATGTCATCTGGCCCAATCATGCAAAAGGTAAATTGGGACATTTACGCATGGCTGCATTATTACGCAAGGAATTTACTGGCGGTGACGAAAGTCGTTTTCATGCGTTGTATGAAGAGGCCATCGATAGCGATCTAATGTTTTTGGCCAGTAAGATGCAGGCCGCTGCATCAAAAGGTGAGTTAGATAGATTAGAAATAGACCCTAAGCTGATGGCCCGAAAGGATGAATTTGTCGCTATGCAGGCAAGACGACCTGAAGAAATGGCTGCTTTTTTTGCTAACTGCACTAAAAAATTAAAAGGCAAACGAGTCTTTACTACAGCTGCTTACCCCATTATGTATCAGGTGGCTGCCGAAGGATTGGCTAAAGGTATTAAAGGTGTGTTTGCTAAAGACTCAGCAATTTTGACCGGTGGCGGTACGAAGGGTCATGTGCTGCCCGATAATTTTCTTGATGTAATTAAAGAATTTATGGGTGTTGATGTCATTCAAGAAGGTTATGGCATGTCTGAGATTAGCGCTTTTCATTGGGCCTGTGAAGAGGGTCATTACCACATATCGCCATGGGTCATTCCATTCTTGCTTGATCCGGAAACCAGTGAGCCCTTACCTCGGACTGGTACGGTCACTGGCCGAGCTGCATTTTATGATTTGCTGAATGACAGTCATTGGGGTGGAATTATTTCTGGCGATGAGGTCACAATGCACTGGGATACCCCGTGCTCTTGTGGTCGAAAAAGTGTTTACTTAGCCCACGAGATAATGCGCTACAGTGAGAAAGAAGGCGTTGAAGATGATCGAATCAGTTGTTCGGCAACACAGCAAGTGCAAGACGAAGTGGTTAACTTCATGAAAGGTTTTGAGGGGTGAAAATGAGCGCATTTAAAGTACCTTTATTTATTCGTGGTGAAATTATTGAGGATGACTGGGTTGAATTTGGCGGCCGTCATTCAGGCGGTGGTTTTAGTGCTCCTGACCCACATAAGTACGTAAAAGACTTACCGTTAGCCAATCCCATGGCGCTGCAAGATATGCAAGAAGTCAACTTCGAAGAAATTCTCGACATTTTAGAAGAGTTAGGAAAAAATCTTGACTTCGATAAAAACCGTTACATCCGTCAAGCATACGAGGCGGGTTTAACGGCGGCTCCTTACCCAGCGTCAATATTAAAGAACAGTTATCTTAACTTGCCCTCGGTATTTAATCGTGAATCAATACGAGAAATTGCAGAGCAGCGTATAGGCGTTGATTATTTAAATGGGTGGGTGAGCCAAAAGCTGCTTGATGGCCGGACGCTGAATGTTCGAGCTTTTGGGGCTCGAACGGTTCACATCCCTGCTGGCAATGGTGGTTTAGTGTCGGCTATTACCTTAATACGAAACGCCATTACGCGCAGCGATGCAATAATTAAAGCGCCCTCAAACGACCCGCTAACAGCGATTGCGTTGGCCAGAACACTCGCTGATATTGCGCCTAATCATCCATTAACAAAGCACATAAGCGTCGCTTACTGGAAAGGTGGCGATGAAGCATTTGAGAAGCAATTGTATAAACCCGAGTACGTTGAGAAAATTATTGCATGGGGTGGGTTTGCCTCGGTCAAGCATGTCACGCAATACATCCAGCCAGGCCTTGAGATGATAGGCTTAGATCCAAAACGAAGCGTCACGATTATTGGCCCAGAAGCGTTTGCTGATGAAGCAACTTTGCTAGAGGTTGCGAAGCGAACAGCTTGTGATATTGCTATGGCAAACCAAGAAGCCTGCGCAAGTGCGCGAGTCATTTATGTGCTCAACGGCTCTGATAGACCCGCAATTGAAAGATTAAATCATTTTGGGCAGCTTATTTACGATGCCATGTTAGCGATGTCGATTGAATTGACGTCTAAGCCGCGCACGTTTGACCGTGAGTTACGCGACCAAATGGACGCAACACGTCTAGACGATACCTTTTATCGTATCATTGGCGGTGAAGACAATGAGGGCGCTATTATTGTGTCACAATTCGACGAGCCGGTAGACTACTCATCGATTTTGAGTGGCAGAGTCGCTAATTTAGTGCCTGTCGATAATATTAAGCAAGTCACCGATGCGGTGACATCGTATACTCAGACTGTCGGTATTTATCCTGAGAGCCTAAAAAAGCAATTGCGTGACCAGTTGCCTATTTATGGTGCCCAGCGATTAACGTCATTAGGTTATGCTTGCAATGTGACTGCTGCGTCACCGCAAGACGCAATTGAGCCCGTTCGGCGGATGTGCAAATGGATTTTTGAAGAAGAGTGTGATCCTGACGAGGTGTTTCCACTGTGGCGAATATAGCTCGTTGCTAAATCACTCGTGACCTTCATCACACCCAGTAATAAAAAAGAGGATACGATGCGTGAAAAAATTAAAATCCGGGTTTAATCGTCGTTCTTCAGCCGAACAGGTGACTGCAGGCGTTGATCTCAGCGGTAAGACTGCACTGATTACGGGTGTCAATTCAGGCCTCGGTCTTGAGTCTATGCGTGTGCTTGCTTCTCGCGGTGCACACATCATTGCAGCCGCCAGATCGTTAGACAAAGCTCAGCAGGCCTGTGCTGAGATTAAAACGGTCGTTAAAGATGCTGTTTTAACTCCTGTCGCCTGTGAACTCAGTGACCCGAGGTCAATACTCTCGTGTGTCGAGACGATTCAAAATACGTTCACCACCCTTGATATATTAATGGCTAATGCCGGCATTATGTCGCCAACTAATTTAACTGTCGCAACCGGTTACACCAAGCCTTTAGAAATGCAGTTTGCCACTAACCATATCGGTCATTTTTTATTAATTAATCATTTATTGCCGCTACTTAAAAATGCTCATCAAGGCAGAATTGTTTTACTTTCGAGTATGGGACATCTGCAAACGCCAAAACAAGGCATTGATTTTACTAATCTTGATTGTGCGCAGGGCTATAACCCATGGCAGACTTATGGCCAGTCTAAACTGGCTAATATTCTGTGTGCTAAAGAGCTTAGCCAGCAATTGCTAGCTTCACGGGTAACTGTTAACGCTGTTCACCCTGGTGTAATCCGAACGAACCTTAATCGTAATAGTACGGGTGCGCTTTTCCAATTAATTAATTTTTTTGCAAACTTTGTTGAGCGCAGTATTGCGCAAGGCGCGGCAACCCAATGTTATGTTGCGACTCATCCGGCGCTTGACAAAATTAGCGGCGCTTACTTTGTTGATAATAATATCGCCGAGCCCTCTAAGCATGCAAAAAATCCAATTTTAGCAAAACAATTGTGGCGCGAATCTCTGAATTTAGTTGATGGCTACTTATGAAATAACGTTATTAATCAGCTGTTTTCTTGCTATTAAATAGACCATTTTTGCAGCAAAAAATAAATTCAAATATAAACCTATTTGAATCGCCTAAAGCTGGGCTATAATCTATTATCGATACTATTTTATGCGCAAATTATTGAGTTGCAGATGAGTGATTTTCCTAAGTTTAAACAAGGCGATTACCCCGAGCTATACCTTGAACAAACCGATAAGGATTTGTCTCAATCGTTAGGGGCCAATCTTCGGTATGCCTATTTTACAACAATTGCTAAGGGTGGAAAGTCACTCATACAGTCTTGCAAAGACCTACATTTAGGCCGAGTTGTTTGTTACAAATGTTTGCGGCCAGAATTTGCTGATGATCCTATCGAACAAAAACGATTGTTACGTGAAGCGCGCGTGTCAGCCATGTTGCAACATCCTAACACTATGCCAACTTATGAGTTGGGCCGAGATCAAAAAGGCCATTATTACTTCACGATGAAGTTAGTTCACGGCTATACGTTTCGCGAGATAATGAATTACCGTGAGCGTTATGACCTCAGTCAATTACTCGATATTGTGATTCAAGTCGCTTATGCGCTTGAGTATGCCCATGCTCACGGTGTGGTCCATCGCGACATCAAACCCGACAATATTTTAATTGGTCCATTTGGTGAGGTTCTTTTATTGGATTGGGGTCTGGCTAAGGTCAGAAGTGAAGACGGTAGCACCGCCGTATTTGACGAACTCGAGCCACTGGCCGGGAGTGAAGATAAGTCGATGACTGGTTTCCAAAAATTACAAGGCACCGTTTGTTATATGTCACCTGAGCAGATTCAAAAAGCGCCTGATATTGATGGTAGAACCGATATTTATAGTCTCGGTATTTTACTCTATGAGGCAATCACGGGTAGAACGGCAGCAGTAGGAGACACCGTCGATCAAGTGATTGCGAGCACTAAAAATGATATTCCGCCAACCCCTTCTGAACTAACACTGTTGCCAGTGCCCGAGTTATTAGATCGTATTGTTATGCATTGTCTTCAGAAAGATCCAGATCATCGGCCACAAACAATGACTGAAGTGATAAGAAGTTTAAAGCAGTAAGGCCTAGTTGTTGGTCAGCTGTGCGACGATGAATGAAATATTGTCTTGCCCGCCGCGATCTAATGCATCTTCTAATAAGCGATCGGCATACTTTTCGAGGTGATGCTGGTGACTTATCGCATATTCTAAAAGACGCGCCTCTTCTATTCGGTCGCTGAGACCATCGGTGCAGGCTAAAATGATATCGCCAGTCAGTAAAGGTGCCGAGCCAATGTCGGGTTTAAGCAGTAATATGCTACCCACTTTTTGAGTCAGGATACTGCTTGCGCGCTGGTGTAACTTAGGCGCCTGGCGGGCATCGATTTTTTCAGGATTCAAAGTGTGGTCTTCGGTTAATTGCTCGATAGTATTTTCTGCGGGCCGAATCCGATAAATACGTGAATCACCGACCCACGCGTAATGCAGTTGATAAGCATATTGTTGATTTTCTTGACCTTGAGTGAGGTATTGTTTGAGCCAGAAACAGCTTAATGTGGTACCCATATTTTGATACCGCTGATCGTTAGCCTGTACGGTCATAATCGCTTCATTGGCGAATTTCACCGCATTGGCAAGTTCCTTCGTCACGGCATCAGGCGAGCGCGGATTAGTATTTTCAAGAGAAGATAAATAGTCGATGCAGGCATCAACGGCTAATTGGCTGGCCACATCACCATGAGCTCCTCCACCGATGCCATCGGCAATGGCAGCCACTAACAGCTGTTCCTGCACGGCAAGTGCATCTTGGTTTTTTTTGCGAATTTTACCGCGATGGCTGCGAGCGCAGAATGTGAGCTTAGGGTTTGTCATGACTGTTAGTTTAGCTGATCTTAACCTGCGGGCCTAATCAACATAAGACAGGCTAAAAAAACCGAAAATTTAGCGTTTTAAAAACTGTAGATTTTGTATGGGCACAATGATTATTTCGGAGAGCACCAAAGGCTGATCTAGAAGCGGCCTTATGTGTGGCTAGGCGCGAATAGGTGTGAGTAGGTCGGTCCTAGTAAGGAGGCCTTAGTAGGGAGGTGTAAGTGGATCGATGTGTCGTATCTGTTAAGGGGGTTCATTACGGCCATAACATCAATAATTGCCTTATCAGGCTCTTTAATGTCGTAAATATTGATCGATTTGACATAAAAAGTATCAGTCTACCTCTCTCATTTTTATCTCTGTGTTCAACGAATGTTTGGATGACTGGTATCGGGGCTTCAATCGCCAATGGCGCAAAACGATGCTTTTTGCTGTGCTGCGATAGCCTATATTGCTAGAAGTTTCGCGGTTTTATTAGAACGGTATCGTGATGTATTTATAGAAGGTTATTTATTCTTGTTACAGAGAAATATCTCGGCAGGTTAGGTTTTTTTAGCTAACAGCGATGATTCTTCTCGGTCTAATGAGTGGTTAACGAGCCAGTACAGACGGGTATTCCTGAATTAGCCGCGTTAAAATATTGATTTATATGGTATTTTTTGTTTATTTACCGAATACGCTCCATCTGTGAGTTTTTTTCACCGATAAATTGAAATTTACTCCATTGCCGAGAAATAATTTTGTATCTATTATATTATCTGTATCTTTTTTGAACTGCTTAATTTGTGAGTGGACCAAGCAAAAGCTAAGTGTAAGACACATTTTTCAACAATTGCTATTTTTAAAGATGGCTCTGTGGATCCTTACCCTTAGCGAGTTTATAACTCACATAAAAATAATTATCTGTCTGTCAAGGAAGTTTTAATTTCATGGGTTTGAAAATTGTAAGAAGCATATTTATTTTTTCATTCTTAAGCTCTATCACTTTAAGTGTTCATGCTTTTGAATGGAAGTTAAATGACCTCTGGATCTGTGGAGACGCGCCATTTACCACCTGTGACGATTTTCCTACGCTCACATCATATCTTGACGATTTCGAGGATGGCGATCGAAGTATTGAACCGACTTCAACACTGGTTGACTTTACAGGGAGCAACGTTGTTGAAACGGGCGGCTATCTTGTTTTTGATGGAAACGATGGTGGTATTGAAATTGATCTAGGTGAAGGCTCGACAGCTTACATACGTGATGAAGTGTTTGTTGACATTATGGTTCCCGATAATACCGGTGACGGTTATACCTCTTACTCCGCTCAGTTTGATTCTGATCTAACACAATTAGGTGTGAGTGGAGCTAGCGATACTAGTAGTGGTTTTGGTATTACATTTGCTGGTATTTTAGACACTAGCGCTCAAAATGGTTTGGGTGCTCAAGGAGCACAGTTAGGTGTTTTTAATAGCATTTATGGCTGTCCGACAATTTTCTTTAACGACCTCAACCCTTATTATATCAATCTTGGTTACTCAAATTACGGTTATGACGTTATTGGGGGAGGTGTTGATTGTACCGCTAAGGTCATTACGGGTGATATTATTTTACGCCTGACCTTATCTCAGGATACCTTGCCTAACCCTGTTCTCTCTGCTGATAATTATTTAATTCCCTCTTATAGTATCGATGGTGGGGCGACCTTTGTTGAATATGCAAACTGGGATTCAGCAGCATCTGTAGCACAAGGAGGGTATGGTTCTTCCTATCTTATCCCTATTAGCTACGGTGTTGATGGAAATAGCGACGGTGTTTTAAGTGCTGATGAACTTTCTGCAGTTGCAACTGCGTTTGGTCAGACAGCTATTACACAGTTAGCCAGTCCAGAAGAATTTATCCCTTATCCCATTTGGGTGCTGTGTTTATTTGGAGGAATACTCTTAATGATCGTTAAAGTTGTTAAAGGTAATAGATAAGCATTTGTTTTATATGACTAAAATAAACTGATTAAATTTGCGTCAACTGGTTGGCCATAATATAATGATAAATATAATATCCTGGAGGATTATAACAATGAAAACTTTAAAAATGAGCTTGTTAGCTTTGTTGTCGGCTGTTGGTTTTAACAGTTCAGCATTGGCTAATTTCTATCTTAGCGGCGGTGGTCTTTACATGGACTCGGTTGCAGCTTATATCTATGACGTACCAGGTCAGTCTACCAATTATATTGAAAACGGCCTCAACTATAACTATGCCTACTTTGCTCCAGATGGTGCCGATCTCAACTTTTCTACTTTTAACCGTGAACAAGTGACTGGCGGTTCATCAGGTACCAGTAATGTAGCTTACTTCCCTGCAGCGAATATTGCGGCATTAGCGGGTAATCCTTCAGACAGTGAAAGTGGATTTGGAATTACTGTTGAAAATGCTGCTGGTGAGGGTGCACAATTGGGTATCTTCAATAGTTCTGCAACAGGTACACCCTATATCTTTTTCAATGATATGACTTATGGCGATGCATTAAACGCTTACACGGCCTTGCCTGGTTCGTTTGATTCTATCGGGTTGAGCATTTTTAACGACGGCGCATATCTATATCCAAGCTACACCCTCGATGGTGGTCAAACTTTTGTCGCGGCAGCTTCATGGGACTTTAACTCTTTCGCCGGTACGACGCCTGTAAACGCTGAAACAACTGCCTTTGGCCAAACTGCGGTACCTGTACCTGCAGCCGCTTGGTTGTTTGCTTCGGCTTTAGCTGGATTGGGTATGATTCGCCGCAATCGCAAGTAACACCCTCTATACTTTTTTCAAATTTCACCCAGTGTTGTTTCTTGCAGCACTGGGTTTTATTTATCTGGCATAACCGTTGTTATTCTTGATCTTCGTCTGCTGGTAAACATGTCCTGTGCCAGCTAAAATACGATTTTTATTTAACGATACTCGAGGTGCCCAATGAGTCAAATAGCCATTGCAGGTCTTCAGCTAGCACTGACGCAAGGCGATAATCTAGCGACTATCGAGAAAGAGATTGCTTCGACAATGGCCCGTTTTCCTTGGCTGAAAATGCTGGTCATTGGTGAACTTGCTCCATTTGGCTCGGCTAAGGACTTTGCCCAAGCATTACCTGGGCCTGCCGAACAGTTCCTGTGTGGGCTGGCAAAAAAACACCAGGTTTGGTTGATACCGGGCTCGCTCTATGAAAAACGGGCGGGTAAATTTTTCAATACCACGCCGGTCATTAATCCCGACGGTGAGGTGATTGCGCGTTATAGTAAAATGTTTCCTTGGACGCCGTATGAATCGGGCGTTGAATCGGGCAGTGAGTTTGTCGTGTTTGATGTGCCCGAGGTTGGCCGATTTGGCGTCTCGATTTGCTACGACATGTGGTTTCCTGAAACGACCCGCACACTGGCTTGTATGGGTGCTGAAATCATTATTCATCCGACGATGACCAACACGATTGACCGCGACGCGGAATTAGCGATCATGCGTGCCAGCGCCGTGACCAATCAATGCTACGTGGTTGATGTGAATGTGGCGGGAGAAATCGGTAATGGCCGATCAATTGTGGCTGGCCCTGGTGGCGAAGTGGTTTATCAGGCCGGAGCAGGGCGAGACATTTTTCCTTTAGAGTTGGATTTAGCTGCGGTGCGAAATGCCAGAGAACGCGGCTGGCATGGCCTAGGGCAACCGCTTAAAAGCTTTCGCGACAGTCAACAAACCTTTCCGCCCTATCAAGATGCTAATGAAAAGAACGCATACCTCGACAGTCTGGGGCCTCTTGAAATACCGAAATAAACGCGTCATACCAGTAGCGCTAATTTAGGTGCGATGTCGCTAAAGTTCGCATAAATTGCGGATGCGGTGACTGGCTCTAATGCCGGTGCGCCAGCGGTGGGTATAGTTATCAGAGAAGTAATAATAAATCGTATCATTTGGGAATAGGGCGACGGTAATACCGCCAAAGCCCGACATAAAGGGCACCCAAACCGGTTTTGGGCAGTCCAGTATTGAGGCTACGTTTAAGGCCCAAAACCCATTGTTGTAGCGAAAATTCTCACCGCCTGCGGCTAAGCCTCGATCATTGTCATCACGCTGCAAACTGGCATTAAGCAAACGAGTATCCAGTATTTGCTCGTCGTCTAAACGTCCCTCGCCAGTGCCTAACCAATCGGCTAGGCGAATAATGTCATCGGCTTCGAAAGTCAGTCCGTAACCGGCAAAGGGTTGCGCTCGTTGATCATAGGTTCGTTTGCTATGGTCGAGTAATGGGCTTAGAGACAGTTTTCGCCAAATGGGATTCACCAGCAACGCGCTATAAGCATCATCAATTTCAGGCTGTTGTTTCGCGAGAATATTACTAAGGGCCGTGCCGACCAAATACGTATCGGAGGTGTGATAAACAAACTTTTTTTGTGGCGACGATTTGCGTGGATAGTGCGTGCAAGCAAAATCAATCTTACTGGCATGTTTATCATCGAAAATAAACGACATTTGTGCATCACTGTCTTCATCGATAGAAAAAACCGTGCTTGTATAGTGGCCGGTCGCCATGTCTAGGGCGTCTTCAATACCAACCTTGCGCCAGGATTTTTTTTCACAACTGGGGATGGTTTCTGCAATACTACGTTGTGAAATACCCGGCATCTGATTTTCAAGCTGCATCAGCGCGATGCCGGCGTAAATCGATTTTGCTGTGGAGTATGAAGGCAGCGCCATTGCGTCACAGAACGGGTAGGCACCGTGTCTTGTATTGCAATTACTGCGGTAATGTATACCATCGACGACCAGACCATAAACGCTTAGATCTGTTGGGCTAACGCCATCGCCAATGGCTAAGTTGTCAATATCGATACCACGATAGTTATTGCTTAAATTAGCCAGTGGCTCGACGGGCAGTCGTGATTTACGATGGGCCTCGAAACGTGCCACTGCTGCTGTAATATCGGCGTCTGTCGCTATAGTTTTATCGCGTTTGACGGCGACAGTGCCCCACATATCAAATTTAAAATACGCGCAAGTTTCGCTACTGATTTGATAGGCGAGTCGTGAGATTGCGCCTTCGTGATTGAATAACCATGTGAATACGCCATTATGCGTGCAGTTAGCTGCGCGTTCTTGCAAGGCGAATGGCACCGCGGCGCGTGACCAACCTTGGTCATTGGTTTCTTGCCAAACCGTGCCAGGTTGTACCAGTAACTCCCAGTAGGGGTGTTCGCTTTGCATCACCCCGCGGTTGAGCGGAATAAGATCGCGGCCCTGCTGAGTAAATGCCAGGCTGAAAGTGGGCAGACGTTGAATCGCCTGACCCTGTTGTCTAACGCGATTCAATGAATCCCGATGCGCATAGAAACCATCGGCGATGGCAACCGTGTCCAAGGTTAGGTGAGCATTAAACCGGTGGTTGGGTGCAGTTGCTGAGGACGGTGGTGTAAATTCCAGTAACGAGACGGGTTGGCTCAGTGGCTTATCACTAGTAAGGAAATCGGCGGTGAGGGTTCGCTGTGTTAAGATTTTTACTTGGCCATCATCAATGGGCGACCAAGCGATAAACACATTATCGAGCCAACAGGTATCATTGTTTGCGTTGCCGACGACGCGCGCCCGAACGAAGGCGCTGGTGACAGTTGCGTCAATATCATGAGTCACGGCATGGGTGTGCAAGGTAACGCTGTCATCTTGGCCATCCGTAACACGCAGTACTTCGAGCCAGCGTTTACCGCCATCAAGTGTTGCCTCCATTAAGCAAGCGTCGTTGGCTTCCAGGTCATTGGCCGCAAATGATGCCCCAATACTGATGCGGCCAGCACCAGGCACGGCCACGCCTGTTGCGGCCAAAGCTTTTTTAGTCATGCGCAATGAAACATTATCGCCGTAGGTGGTGAGGCTAATATCGCCGTCGCCACTGGCTTGCCAGCCCTCGGCATTGCCGTCTTGAAAATCGTCAGAGAACAACGATTCACTGGCTGCTGCAGTGACAGTCGTGGCAGTCAATGTGAAAATTAAGATGGTTGAGGTAAGGCCTCTCATAAAGCACACTCTATTCTCTTTGAAATTGACCTTAGCATACCCCAATAGAGCTATGGCATTAGAATTGATAGTTTATCGCTAGTCCAAAGGTACGGGGTAAGGCAATAAAGCTACGGCTATTACTGCCATAAAATTCAGCATTGGCATTAGAGCCGTAAGCTTCGGAGGTAAACGACCCCGTAACGCCGCGTTCATTGAAAATATTTTTAACGAAAATCGAACTTGTCCATTGGTTGTAGAGTAATGAAGCACCGGCATCCCAGATTTCAAAGCCATCGAACTTGACCGACTGTAGTTCGCCTTGGTTAATTATATTCTGCGTTTCTGATTGGTGAAAGCCGTCGAGTCGCAAAGCCAAGTCGGTATTGGCGGTCAGTGGTTGAAAATAATCAAGGGCAATATTAATGGCATGCTTAGGCACGCCGGGTAGGCTTGCACCGTCGAAGGCGATTTGGGTATTAATGGGGGTGAGTAAGTCGGCCGAGAGTTCAGCATCGACATAAGCATAGCCAAAGGCGTATGAAAGCCGATCATTAAGCGCGCCGCTTAATTGCAGCTCAATACCCTTGGTCTGCGCTTGGCCACCATTCACCACACTAAAAAAAGCGCCCGTGTCTACGGGGGTGGAGGTGTTGAATTGCGGGTCGTTCCACTCCATATAAAACGCACTGACATCGTATCGAATACCATTAATGATGCCTTTGATGCCCGCTTCATAATTTAACACAGTGTCTGAGTCATACACGATCCAACTTTGATCATTGGCGAGCGCGCCTTCTGTCGCCACGGCATTATTGCCGCCGCGACGAAACCCTTCTGAAATGGTTAAATAGAAAAGTTCGTCATCTAAAAAGTCATAAGCAAGGTTGGCTTTTACTAGGGTGTCGTTTTCAGAGACTGAATATTCTGTTTCAGTCGGGTTGGCATAATCAGCATACGCTGACACCTTGCCAAAGGTATCTACTGTAGATTTGAGATCAAAATAGCGTACGCCTAATGTGAGATGCAAACGATCGCTAGCATGCAAGGTAAGCTCACCAAAACCTGCCGTCTCCTTGTAGTTTTCACTGCGTTGATATGTAAAAACATTATCGGTATTAACACCTTTATTAGGAAAGGGTGCTGATGGATTATAATAGCCATACCAATTTTCATAGCCCATTAGGTCGCTGGCTTGAGAAAAGCCACTGTCGTTGTCGCGATAAAACGCACCGACAACGTAATCGAATTGCTCATTTAAACTACCGACTAGTCGTATTTCTTGAATGAGCGCTTTGTCTAAAAAAGTCCGATCTGCCGTGTAGAGCGGACGTGGGTAGTTGAGATAGAGGTCAGCAAAGTTGTTCGCATAAAAGCCGGTATTATCGGTTTTACTAGAGCCATTATTGTTGTAATACGAGCTTGCAGAAGTCAGGGTGGCAAAGCCTAGGTCAATCGTGGCTTCAAGGCTAAACAGGTCAAAGGTGCGCTCAGAGGGCTCCAGAATCATCGCCCCTTGCTCATAGTCATTGTAGGCTTCGCCAAAGCCATTAAGGCCTTCCGATTGGGCGCGTCGGCCACCCACATCATCCTCTTGAAAAATATAGCTGACCAATACATCGATGTCGTCATTGGGTACCCATGACAGGGCGATACGACTGTAGAGGCTTTGATAAGTATCGGCATCTTGTTTGCTGGTGAAGGCTGTTGAGTTAGGGCCGGTTCCATATAGTCCGTTAGTTTGAATGGGCACGCGATTGTTATCCAGTTCATACAAATTAACGTAATCCGTAATGCCGGGATAGTCCTGCCAGTAAAGATTAGCGCGCACTGCAAGGGTGTCGCTTAAAGGGTAGTTAATGACCGCCGCGGTGGTGAAGCCGATGGGGTCGTGAATCGAGCGATGTGAACCCTTAACGCTGGATAGTGAAGTGCCAATCGAACCCTCTATCTCGCCGAGTGCTGGCTCGTTAAGAAAATACTTTACTGTACCGCCCAGCGCACCAGAACCATATAGGGTGGCTTGCGGGCCACGTAATACTTCAACCCGATCCAGATCGATCAACGCGAGATTGGCATAAACCGGTGTTTCATTCACATAGGTCGACACGGTGGCGACTGAGGCAACGGCATAATCGGAATTAGCCGAACTGTCGACGTTTAATCCGCGGATGCGGATACTGCTGAACTGCGCAGCGTTGCGAGGCCCTTGATCGATTTGACTAACCCCAGGAATAGACCGGAGTAATTCAGCGCTATCGCGGGTAAACGACGCGGCAACATCATCGCCCGACACGGCGGTAATATTGTAAGGTACATCGAGAATGTTCTGTTCGCGGCGCTGCACCGTGACGGTGACTTCTTGCATCTGCGGTTCGATGGCATCATCAACGGATGCTTGGCCATAGGCAGATGAATTAAGGCAAGCAAAAAGCCAGAGCGTGGCAGTAGCGAAGGGTATGATCGCAAATACAGGGTGGACCAAACGCATGGTGACTCCTAATGTCGGTGAGTGTTGTTATCGTGTTAGCGCAAATAATTGCACTAACGGGCTTTTTTATGACGCCGTGGCTAGGCGCGACGACGCAAGGCAATGATCAGCAGTGTGAGTCCTGTCATTACTGCGCCAGCCAATGGTAATACCGGTATCGTCACTGACTCCGTGGTTGGCTGATAACTCAGTGCAGCGCCCGTCGTTGAAGCAAGGTTAATTACGTCCAATGCTTGAACGAAATACTCGTGACTTTGGTCAAGGTTCGCATCACTGTCCGTCCATTCATTGCCACTGGTAGTAGCAACGAGCTGGCCATCACGATAGACCCTGAAACGCATGACGTTAATCGGCGTAGGGTCAGGCGTCCACCGTAAAGTTAATTCATCAGCTTGATCATCAACGATAATAAGATTGGTTGGTGGGTTAGGGGTGCTGGCAATGCAGCTGCTCCGAATTTCTTCTGCTTCGGCCAACGCGCGACTCCATTCGACGCTATAGCCATCACTGAAATAATAATAAACGACGCCACTGGGTGCCATGGCAATGGTGATGCCGCCAAAGCCAGACATATAAGGCACATATAGCCCGTTGCAATTTGCTATTGAGCCGCGATCTAAGCCCCAGAATGCATTGTTATAAAGTCCATTGGATATCCACGATACGCCTGGGTCAGCGGCTGTGGCAAACTTGCCAGCGGCCAGTTGTTCAGGTTCAAGTATCTGAACATTATTAATCCGACCATGATCAACGCCAAGTAAACGCCCCAATTTTGCAATATCATCGCGAACAAAACTGGCGCCAAGGCCGCCGACAGGTTGTTGAATAGGATCATAGGTTCGTTGCGTGGTTAAGCTACCAGCATCAAAGCCCAACGGTGCCCAAATATCACCGACCACCACATCCTCAAATACATCGCCACAATAACCCACTTTATCGCGGTGGTACTGTTGGGCCGCCGCCATAGCTAAAAACGTATCGCTAGTATGGTAATGCATCTGAGTGCCCGGCGTTGCCTGCCGCGGATATTGATTAACGGCAAAATTGATTTTCTCGGCATGGGTTTCTGGTAAAAAGAAATCGTTCACATCGCTGGCATATTCATCATCAAAGTAACCCGATAATTGGTAATTACCGGTCGCCATATCAAGTGCATTATTGACGGACACGTCAAAAAAATAACCTTGCTGGCTAGCAGCGGCTTCTGGCACTAAGCTGGTGATGGTTTGACTAAAAAAGTCGCCGTATAATTGTTCTAAACGCATGGCGCCTGCCGAGGCCAATGCTGTTTTTGATACAGAATAAGACGGTACGCGCAAGGCATCACAATAAGGGTGCGTGCCGTAACGTGTTTCACAGCCACCTACATAATGCGTGCCATCAACAATCACACCAAATATCGATAGATCTAATGGTGAGACCTCCGATGAGTGAGCGAACTCGTTAGGGTTCACACCAGGGTAATCGATTGCGAGGCTAGCAATGGGTTTTTGTGGCATGCGTCCGGCAATATGTTGTTGGTGATTGGCGGCAATCTGTAAGGCATTCGTTATCGGTTGTGCTGTATATTCAGCATTTAACAGGCCCCACATATCAAACTGAAAATACGCGCAGGTTTCACTGGTGATCTGATAAAATACCTTAGAGACGCTGTTGTTATCAAATAGAAAAGTCAATAAACCATTATGCGTGCAGTTAGCATTGCGTTGCTGTAAAGCAAATGGAAGTGCTGCGCGAGTTTTTCCTTGATCATTAGTTTCGGACCAGACGCGCCCCGGCTCGACGATAAATTCCCAATTCGGATGCTCAGAAAGCATGACGCCACGTTGAGCAGGAATTAAATGGGTGCCCGACTGGATAAATGTAAAGTCAAACTCGGGTAAGTGTTTGTGGGTGCTGTCGGAACTGTCCGTATACTCATAATCATCTAGCCGCTCGATGAAAGAGCCTGAGCTCGACTCATCATAAAGCCGTAGTCGTCCCTCAAAGTTATGCTGTGGGGGTGCAGCATTTACGGGTATTGCAAAACCACTGCCAGTAATAGCCGGCGAAGTAGGGCTTGGTCCATTATTCAAGGTCGTTGCGGTCAAGACGCTGCGATTGGTGACGCCACTGCCACTTACCGGATCAAAATTGCTGGTATAACCTGAATAAAGATCATCGGTGGTTGAATTAACCGAGC
>MDSY01047964.1_pt1 | contig 33152 bp, 32 predicted proteins | sample 811131 | NCBI WGS metagenome assembly MDSY01 (sample SAMN05326643, study PRJNA326480) | marine metagenome | isolation source: seawater | place: Atlantic Ocean: South West | collected 2010 | reverse complement strand
CTTCAGGTGCAATTGAAATTACGTCATCGGGTAAAGGTTCTTTTGTTTTTATGCAGAGAAAACCCCGGAAGTTCCTGACCGGGATGCCGTGGAAGGCCTTTACTCCCTTGGTACCTTCTTTCAGAAATTTTGCGTACTCCTGAACACTTTTCTGGCTCAGCGGATCCTTGCGTGTTTTCGTGTTTTTGTAGTCTTCGAGGAAGCCATCAATATTATGGTCCGGGTACAGGATGAATTGCATGATGGTCCGTTTCGGCCAGGCAATCGATAGAAACGTCTCAAGTTGCTTAAGGTCGCGACCTCCCAGGAAGGTCAGAGGGGTTATCTCCCAAATGTAACCGTGCCTGTTATCCAGCGTCTGGAAAGCCTGACGATCCTGGTCAAAAGATACCCACGGGAGATAATCGGACATTTTCACCCGCACCAACTCAGACTCAAGGTCTTTGTGGGTGACGCCTCCACCGTCACCGAGGATGATCCGGCGCATTTTTGCGAGAGGTCCCAATGGCTTCTCATGAGCTGTCATTCCTTGTTCTCCCGGACGCTGTCAATTAGGGACTCCGTCAGCTCAGGTTTCCGGTAGAGGTATTGCCCCATCACGAAACGCGGCTCATCAACAATTGAGTAAATGAAGCGCGGCATGTAGAGCCGATCCTTCTTCAACTCACTGGAATAGGGCAGGATCATGGTGCGTACCGCCCTTGGAGGTTTAATCATGGGCGTCCGAGGCTGGGCGACCAATGAGCCTAGCTGGTCATAAACCGCATCACGGTAACCGCTGTATGCAGATGGTTCGGGGGCTATGACTTGGACGGCAGTTTCTGGTGTCTTAGTTGTTTGGCGGGCGCCAATCGGCTGCTCTTTCACTCGAGAGGAGCCACTAACGGCCCGCTCATCCCGGGCCTGACGATTGCGATCCGAGGCCTTTTGCATGTGAGGGTACTGTTCAACACCCGTTACGGCCTCTTCGTAGGCGCTTTCAACGTTGATGCACTTGCCATAGTTGTCTTCAAGCTGGCACGAAAACTCGTTCTCATAAGGCACCAAGGAGCAACCGGAGACCATTAGTGTAACGATGCAGAGGTTCAGTATTTTCATTTAGTTCTCCCTAATTTCCAGTGATACGCCCTTCTGAATGACCACCGTGAGCTTTTTGGCGGCACCAACTTCAATGACGGGAGTGGTTTGTTTCGCGAGGTCCAGAAACAGCTTTTGGACGGCTTGGGCCCCAGACTTCAGGCCTTGTCCGCCTGCCGACTGCAACATGCTGTCAGTATCGATTACCTGAGTTGTTCCGAGCGGGGATGTTGAGGTGGTGGAGGCCGCGGCCGATATTCCGTTACCGGCGCCCTCAAAAAGGCCAGCAACGATGGTGCGTGCGACGTGGGCACCCATCTTCGTGACAACTATCCCTGTCAGCCCGCGTTTTCCGTCTGCATCGGCGACAAAGCCCTGAACTGGCTGGTCGATAACGGCATCGCCATTGAGCGACATGCAAGACAGGCTTACGAGTTGAAGGTTGACCCGCTCTTGCGCCAGGTTGCCAGTAGCGTTGGCGACCACAAAACAGCCTTTAAGGTTGGCTTTTACAGAGTTGGGGAGAACGGCTGGAGCCTGGACCCGAAGGATGACCGGCTCCGGATTTGCATCACCTAGTTCTGAGGTAAGGGCATTCAATCCCGTCAGAAGAATTGCAGGCATGAACGACGGGGGCATGTAGATTGAAGGCTTTTTTTTTGCCGTGGTCTCTGGCGACAGCTCAGCACCTGGAGCCCTTGAAATACCGCCCATCACTTTGGCTTGAACTGGAACAGTATCAAGCGCTGCCATTTCTTCAAACTGCGGGGTATATCCCGAGGGTGGTGGTGGGTAGCTTATTTCCGCGTCATCTACTTCAGCCAACGGGTTCACTGGCTCCGGCTCTGATTCCGCCGGAACTGATTTCTGACCTTTCTCCAGCGCAGCGAGAACGGAGTCGTATTGTCTCTGCCTTCGCTCCATTTCAGCCAAAGTCTCGCCAACCTGTTTCAAGTCTCGATCAACTTTTGCCCGGATATCATCCTCAAGAAGATCAGAGCCCAGGGAAAGGTCGGTAGTGTCGACTTCCTTCACCGGTTCTTTTTCATCTTGGCCAGAGGCGTAGTAGACAACGAGAAGCAGGGAGAGAAATCCTGCGATTAAGCCGTACTTACGATACTTGAGTTTGTTGTCAGCAGTCAGGCTACTCCACCAGTTCCCCATTAGAATCCCTCCTTACTGATCACAAAGAGACGACCAATTTGCCCGGGCTCCAGGCGCAGGGGATCCATGGTCACGGCGAAGATCGAGTCATCGATCTGTGTTGCCAGAAAATCAGTTTCCTCGAAAGTTGTGCCAGACTGGGTTTTCACCAAGAATTCCTTGAGTGTAAGGCCCATACCTTCCACCCGAATCGAACGGCGCAGCGAAAGCTTTGTACCAGGTTTCGAGGGTGTTTTGTCGGCGTGCCAACTGTCTTGCGGTTCGTCTGTTACCGTAAAAGACTCGGGTATGTCATCACGGAGAGCTGCCAGCGTCAGGAAAATCGCACGCTCTTCGTCGGGCAACGGTGAAAGGAGCTTTTGATTCTCTTCGATCCGGACCTTCGCGCCAGTTGATAGGCGGATAGTCTGTCCGCTGATGTCTTTCGGGGTGACCATCAGCGTGTAAATGTCACCAGCGCAAACAATATAGAATTCGCTCCGGGCGGTGACGTAATCCATGCTTTGCCCGTTATCGTTGATCAGGAACTTCACGAAACTGTTGTTTCCAGAGTTTTCAACGACAATGCCCTTCTCCTGGGAGAAAAAGGCGTCATTGATCGCCCCATCAACGCAGGTCACACGGTTGATGTCACGGTTGGACATTTCAATCGGTGTCACCACATCTGGCCGAACCGTTTGCGTGTGCGCGAAGGTTGGCATGATGGCGGTCGCCATGGCCAAGCCGATAAATAGGTTACGCATCGTCGGAAACCTCCTTGATTCCTTGCAGCCAGAACCGCCCTTGCGTTATGGCGTATGTGATTTCGTATGTGACATTCTCAGTCCTGGTAACTGAGTCCCCGACGATCCTTCGTTTCGTCGTAGCTATCCGCAGGGTGTTTTCCCCGATCTTTTTTATGTCCCGGTTTCCTTTCCAATTCACGACATAAGACACCGTGGGGTATTTCTCGATACCGGTGGCCAGTTTGGTAAACAGATCCCGGTACTCTGAATACTTGTCGGGGTGGACAAGCACTAATAATTCGTTGAGTTGACGCCGCGCGCTTGCAGCGGAAAGGTTGCCGGCCATGTGCACGATGTAACGGGCCATTGAGCGCAAATAATCATCAGAGGCTGTGGAGCCGGAAATCACGAAATCCCCCTGACCACCAATCGGCACGATATGGGTTTGCTGTTTTTCAAGTGCCCCATGGATGGAGAAGGCCTGGAAGGCAGAGAAAAGCACCATGCAAATGAAACCGAGCTTGAGCAACCGGTTTTCCGCGAACACGTTGCTGCTGTCCTGGACAAAGAGATTGGAAAAGAGGCTTTTCATACAGTCACTCGTTGAATTTGGTTGCTGTTGGGAGGGGGTAGCCCTTCAGCTCAAAAAATCCGTTGGCGTAGGCGAGGTGACCGAACCAACCACGGGCTTGCCTGCGTTTCATTGGAATAAGGAGGGCCGGACCGAGGAACAGGGTTATGTAGGCGATACCTCCGAAGATTGTTGCGCCTAGATAAAAAATCACGATGATCGCCATCTCATGCGCGTCAAACCACAAAACCTGAAGCGGCTGATGAAGGTAGATCGGTAATCTTGACTGGTCCACGACGGCCCTCCTTTACCTATCTTTTCTTAGAGCACCATGCCCAGGGAGGTGGTGATGCTGTCCGCCTTGATCATGGCGGTACCACCGAGCACGCCACCGGCAGCCAGCATCCAGTTCTTGGTGATCTGGACGGCTGACAGGACGATGGCTGCCAGGCCGCCCACAAAGCCGACCGGCCCTTTCAGCATGTCGTTCACCGCTACGTCGTAAAGATCATAGGCGAACGTGCCGGTCGCGGGTGCTGTGATCGCGCTTGCAGACATTGACCCCAATACAAGCAGCGGAACAGCAGCTACGGGAGCCGCTTCACGGAACGACCCGAAACGCGCTTTGGCAATTGCGGACAGGCGCTGAAGTTCTGAGTGAGCGACTTCTGAGGCACTTTTCATTTGGTTCATTTCAAACTCTCCTTAGATTTACTAGCGAGGAAGTTAGCCACTACCTCTTTCCTGAAGCCCGTTACCGGGCTGCCATCAAGCACCAATGTTGGTGTGCCATTCACACGCCATTGGGTTGATACCGTGTCGTGTACTTCCAGTCTCTCCACAGCTTCCGGACACCGCTCGGTTGCGCTGGCTCGCTTGAGGTACACATCGTCAAATGCCTTGGCCGGATCGGCAGAGCACAGAATGTGCTGTGCTTTGGCCGGGGCAGTGTTGGGGTGAATCCGCGTCATGAAGAAGATGACCCTCTTCACAGGCACTTCCGAGTTGCGGATAAATTCGTCATAGCGCAGGCAGTAAGGGCAATCGGGATCTGTGAATTCAATGATCGGAATGCCATCTTCTGGCCCGAGGATTAACGCTTGATCATAGGGGAGATCGTCAATCCGAAGCTGATTTGCGCGGGCCACCGCTTCCGCTGTCAGTGATCGACCATCACGCGAGTAGATTTCCCCGAAGATCAGGACATCATCCTCAGGCGCAAAATAGATAACCTGTGCTCCGTCCAGGGTCACTTCGTAAAGCCCTTCAATGGGCGCTTTGCGGAAATCTTGAATCTTGGAGTTAGTAAAGCTCTGTTGAAGCGATTTCAGCGCTTGCTCAGAAGTCATGGCGGAAGTGACGAATGGCATCAAGCAGAGAGCAACAAGTGCAGAGATGCGAGAAATGTTCTGGCGCATTAGCGGTCCTTTTTCTTAGCGGTGGTTTGTAGTTCACGGAGCAATCGGGGATCGATGTGGATGCCCTTGGCGATTTGCTCGACTTTCGGTTGTGGGAGGCGGTGTTGATCAACGATGTGGAATCCGCCACGGTCGAAGACGATCGTGGACAGAGGGCTGGCCTTAGCTTGACCTGCGACGAGAACTAGAATTGTGGCTGCTATATTAATATATGTACGCATATAAAATTAGCCTGCACCAGAGCCTTTGAACGTTCTGGAGAGTATAGGCTAAAAATTATATGAATGTATACATTTTTATATGTTTATTTCAGTGTGTGCGGCAAGGTAGCGGACGAGGCTCGTGTAGATCACTCGATTTTCCGGGATGTTGTCTGACGAGGCTCGGGATTTGACCTGAGCAATGGTGCGGGTGGGGAGCCAGATAGACGTATACTGACCGGTGCGAGGTGAACAAAGGTAGTCCCAATCGGCCGAGGAAGAACCTTCAGTGAGGAACCAGTCGATAGCATCGCGATAGAGTTGCTTCAGGAAGATGCCCTGGTGGGCAGCGAACTCTTTTAAAGCGGTCCGGGTTTCGTGGCTGAGCTTTAGTTGCTTTAGGTGTTCGGTCGCGTCCACTTGGTGCTTCCTGTAAGTTTGCTGGCTCGCCGTCCCTGGTCCGCGACAACCAATTTAGAAAGCAGTATACAATTTTATATGTTTTTGTCTATTTTTTTAGGCCGGACCCTCGCTCTTGCAGTAGTGCACAATCGCGGTATATACGACGCGATTCATGGGAACCTGGTCGCGCTCTGCCAGAGCTTTCGCCTTTCGGTGGACATCCTCGGCAAGCCAGAGAGACTTGGCCTTGCCGTTCTTTGGGGATGCCAGGTATTGAAGGTCGGTGAATTTTCGAGCGTTGAGCAGGGCGGTTACTGCTTCGTCGTAGATGTCGTTCATGAAAGTGTTCTTCTGCACCGCCATCATTTTGATGGTTTTATGGAGGTCGTCGGACATCTTGACTTGCTGGAGCGTCCGTTCGGCTTTTACTGTCACGGGCATACCCTGTTGGATCGGTGAGTGTCTGCGGGTGGGCCTGAGCGAACCCGCGAGATCTAATTTTGTATGTTGCTATATTATCTTATGTTAGCTCACTCTTCCGCCGAAAGTTTCTTTATGTAATTTCCGGCCAAAAGGCTACTGTCGATCCGTTGTGTCGGCCACCAGCCAATACACTTTTTAATCGGACCACTTCTGGATTACTGTCTCAAATACAGCCACGAGTTCTAAGTTTCAGTTATGTGCGGACGATTCGTCATTCATACTCCTCTGAGCGTCATCGCCAGAGACTATTTTGGGGTACAGGTTTCGGTGGGGGACACGCTCGCCAACTACAATGTGACCCCCGGGCAGCAGATTGCAGCCATTCGTATGGGCAGTGGTGGCGATGATGGTGAAGGGTTGATTTTTGACCGGTCATATTGGGGGTTCAGGCCGAACGGCGCTGGAGAGGATGCGCCTTTAAGTATTAACGCTAGTGCTGAAACCGTGGCCAGTTCGCGTTACTTTTCCCATTCCTTTCTTAACCGCCGATGTTTGATCCCGGCCAATGGCTGGTATGAATGGCAAAAAACTGTCTCTGGGAAACAGCCTTTTTACGTCACGCCCAGAGAGAGGACGTGTCGGCCCCTTTGCTTTTTTTGCAGGTATCTGGGCACCTGGGGGGGGAGCACCTGTTGTGCTTACAGAACCAGGCGTCAGGGAATTTGAGGAGGCTCATCACTGGCCGCCGATAATACTGGATGCCCAGACCATCCACTGCTGTAACGGCCCTGAACCTCAGGACTGTTACAGCATAAAGGCCCTTGTCCAGAAACGGCTATCGAGTAACTGACCTATTCTATGCCCGAAAGACCATTTTCTTATTCGGCATTAAATTGAGGTTTGCGCTTTTCCAGAAAGGCATTAACACCTTCGTTCTTGTTCCCATCTGCAAAGCATAATGCAAAGGCCTGGCTTTCCATTTCACAGGCTTGGTAGATTTCCATATCTTGGCCTCTGAGAACAACTTTTTTTGTCAGTTTCAAGGCATTGGCGGGCAAGGCGACAAGCCGCCTTGCAGCATCAAGTCCGGTATCCATTAGTGCTGCTGGGGGCACTACCTGTGTGACGAGGCCCATTGATAAGGCTTCACGGGCACTGAAAGATCGTCCAGTCATCAGTAGCTCCATCGTGCGATTCTTACCAATGGATCGAGATAGACGCTGGCTTCCTCCCCAGCCGGTCATAATGCCAAACTTAACTTCTGGTTGGCCAAAAATCGCATTTTCAGACGCTATTAGGTAATCGCAGGCAAGAGCAATCTCGGATCCACCGCCAAGACAATAACCATTAACCAGTCCTATAACTGGATAAGGCAGTGATTCTAACGTTCTTAATAGATCTTGTACCTTTGTAGCAAATGATAGTGCTGCATTTGAGTCCATCGGCAAGAACTCCTTGATATCTGCTCCAGCGATGAATGCCTTATCACCAGTGCCGGTAACTAATAGAACCCGAATGCTAGAGTTTCCGATAATTTGGTTTTTAATGAGTTTATGAAGCTCCTGAATCAGTTCGGCACTCAGTGCATTTAAAGCTTTCGGTCGGTTAAATGTCAGTATGAAAATTCCATTCTCAGCTTCTTCTAAACGTAAAAAATTAGTGCTCATATCTTGTCTCTTTAAAAATGTTTTTAATTTACTTTGGTTTTGTTAACTACTGTAGGAGGCTTTCTATAATAATGCTGTAGCCTGATAACTATTTAAATTATATAACTTTATGTAAAGCGAATTAATAGATTTTATGGTCATGCCTTTTTAAGATGGCGGAGCCGGAAAACTCCTGTTGATTTCATAGACATCTGACAATGTCCTCCAGAGTTGTTGAATCGACATCTTCAATTGCTGATCATGGCTCCACGAAGTTGACTATTTAAGAGAGTATTCGCAATGTACTGGGGCGTAAATATTTGTTCGCGAGCGTGTTCTCTTCCGTTTTAGGCTACTTAACTCATATATTGGCCGCCGTTTACCGATAGGTTGGTCCCGGTCACGAAGCTGGCATCATCTGAAGTCAAAAACTTAACGGCTCTTGCGATATCTTCCGGCTGACCCAATCGACCCGTAGGGATACTCTCAATGATGCTGTTGAGAATCTTTTCCGGAACTTTTCGAATCATTGGAGTATCAATATAACCAGGAGAAACAGAGTTTACAGTGACTCCCTTTCTGGCACCTTCAAGAGCAAGGGATTTTGTAAACCCATAAATACCGGCCTTGGCTGCAGCATAATTTGACTGACCGAATTGACCTTTATCGCCATTTAATGATGAAATGTTAACGATGCGGCCAAACCCGCGTTCACACATCCCCTCAAATACCTGTTTGCACATATTGAACATCGAGTTTAGATTTACGTTGATAACCTCGCCCCACTGCTCGGGCTGCATCTTTTTAAGTGGTGCATCATTTGTAATGCCAGCGTTGTTAACAAGTATTTCAACCGGTCCTTGGTCTTCCTCAATTTGAGCGATAAAGGACTTGCAGTTTTCGTAGTCTGTTACGTCGAGAGAGTAGATTGCGACATCGAACCCATCTCTTCGCATCATATCTTTCCAAGACAGAGCATCATCGATGGACTTTTCATCTGGCAGGTGTGAGCCGATAACAGTGCGTCTTTGGTTAATCAGTGCTTTGCACATGCTAGTACCTAGACTACCCGTAGCTCCGGTTACAACTGCAATACGATTTGACATAAGGTTTTCCTTTTATATCGTGTGGGTTGCTTGAAAAAATAATTCCCGCAGGGGACTTCGTTATCTCGTGTTCATGGAGTTACTGCTGATTTTGAGCTTCAACCACGAGGAGTTCATTGCCGTAATTCACCTGCAGATCTACAGACGGCTCTAGACTTTTTAATGCATCAGACAGCAAAAAGGGGAGGCATAAAGCCTCCCAAGGACCCACAGGGGCAGCGTCATCCGATGCAATATTCAATGACGCAGGTTTAGTGCTCTGTTGCGGCTTTCACGCCCGGCGCTTCCGGGTCGGCGGTAAAGCCAAGCAGTTTGGTGCGCTCAATCAGGAAATATAGGACGGCGCCGGTGGCCAGACCCCAGCCTGCACCGTATATCGCCAGTACCACACCCATGGTGCCGGCAATGCCACGCTCGGTGTTGTTCTCCAACTGCTCCAGCCCCACCATCAGGCAGATGTAACCGGTCAGCAGCAGGGTCAGTGACAGCGCAATCGGCAGCACTGGATGGAAGAAGCTCACCAGCGGCAGAATAAACAACGCGATGAAACCTGTAATTCAGAAAGTGCCGCCGCCACTGTAGATGGAATCCATGGCGTTACGGCCATACTTGTAACGTTCTGCCATGGTGGCCGTTACTGCGGTCCAGATCGGGCCTGCCAGACCAGGATACGGCGCAAAGAAGGCATGGCCACCATTGCGGAGAGCGGTCACCAAATGCACCCGGTCAGTGCTGTTGTCGATGTTCTCGTCCTTGCGCAGGTGGTCGACACGGCTCATCAGAGACTGACCCACCACGATGTCGCCGAAGGCAATGACGTAGGCTATCACCGCCGTGGGAATGGCGTACATGAACACTTCAACATCCGGGAAGCCAACCGAAAATGGCAGGTAGTTCCACAATTCATCAAAAGCCGGTTTGGTGATGCCCCACTCGACATTCGGAACCGCATACTCACCGGTGGCAAAGCCCACCAGGATGGCAACCACCATCCCCGGCACCATGCCGTAGTTGGCGATTTTCCGGGCAATGACGTTGCTCTCGACCAAGCCCTTGAACGACACGGAAAACATCAGGTACAGACACACCAGACCGCCCACAATCAGCGAGATCGGCGTTTCCGCCAGTCGACCACCGGTTTCGATCTCCCCCATCAGCGCGGCAATACCGGCACCGATGATGATGCCGCCTTTCATCGAACGGGGAATCAGTTCCACCAGCTTGCTGCCCAGGCGGGTAATCCCCAGCACCAGAAAGATGATGAACACCAGGAACTGCAGCGCGAACAGGGCCTGAATGGCCTCGGGACCGGGTTCGTAATCACTCAGGAACAGCAGCACCACCGGAATGCCAGGGGTTATCCAGCCCGGCACCAGCGGCACGCCGAGCAGCGCCGGCAGCATGAAACCGATACCGCTGATCACCACGTAGGCCAGCGCGACGTCGTAGGGAACGCCGAGGTATTTTTCAAGAAGCGGAATCATCGCCAGGCCGACCACGAACATGATCAGCGCCTGGACCATCTCCGCGAACTCCCAGCGGTAGTGGACAAACCGAAGACGAACCTTGAAGGGGCCGGCCGGCCAGAATGGTTGCTCTTCCCCGTTCTTTCGGTGAAACATCTGCATCAAAAGGACTCCGGGCTCACGCGGCGCGTGTGCCTGACAGCGTTGTTTTTCAAGTTAAGGTCGGCTGTACCAGAGTGGCGCAGCCGATCGCGGGGTCAATCCAGTTCTTTGGCCTGATCCCTCAGCACGAACTTCTGGATCTTGCCGGTTGAGGTCTTCGGCAGCTCCGAGAACACCACGGTTTTCGGAACCTTGAAGCGGGCAAGGTGCTCGCGACAGAAGCTGATGATGTCTTCCTCGGTTACGTTGCCGGCTTCCGGTTTCAGGGTAATGAAGGCGCAGGGTGTCTCACCCCACTTCTCGTCCGGCCGGGCAACCACCGCGGCTTCCATTACCGCCGAGTGGCGATAAAGGGTATCTTCAACTTCGATGGTGGAGATGTTCTCGCCACCGGAGATAATGATGTCTTTCAGGCGGTCCTTGATTTCCATGTAACCGTCTTCGTGCCATACCGCCAGATCACCAGTGTGGAACCAGCCGCCGCGGAAGGCTTCTTCAGTGGCGGTCGCGTTCTTCAGGTAGCCCTTCATCGTGGTATTGCCGCGCAAGAAAATTTCGCCGACGGTTCTGCCGTCCTTAGGCACCGGCTCCATGGTGTTTGGGTCGCCGACCATCGTGCCTGCCAGGGTGTGATAGCGTACGCCCTGGCGCGCCTTGACCTGCGCGCGTTCATGCAATGGTAGCTCGTCCCACTTGGACTTCCAGGCACAGACGGTTACTGGGCCATAGACCTCGGTCAGACCATAGACATGGGTGACCTTGATGCCCATCCCCTCTATCGCACCGATTACTTGGGCAGGGGGCGCCGCTCCGGCGGTCATCGACTTCACTTCGTGATCGATCTCCGTCTTGGCCGATTCCGGAACATTCAGCAGCGTATTCAGAACTATCGGGACACCGCACATGTGAGTAACCTGATGGTCATGGATCAGCTGTAGGATCTTTTCGGGATCAACCCGGCGCAGGCACACATGAGTGCCGGCCATAGCGGTGATAGTCCAGGGGAAACACCAGCCGTTGCAGTGGAACATCGGCAAGGTCCACAGGTAGATAGGGTGCATGCCCATAGACCACACCATCTGGTTGCCAATGGCATTGAGATAGGCGCCACGATGGTGATAGACCACACCTTTTGGTTTACCAGTGGTGCCGGAGGTATAGTTCAAGGAGATTGCATCCCACTCATTTTCAGGGAAGCTCCACTGGAACGCTGGATCTCCCTCCTCCAAGAAAGCCTCGTAATCGAGATCGCTGACCTGAGTACCTTCACCATACTCAGGGTCATCAACATCAATTACCAGGGGTTTGGACTCCAACCGGCTGACCGCATCCTTGATTACTTCGCCAAATTCCCTGTCGGCAATCACGATCTTGGCCTCACTGTGCTCGAGCATGAAGGCAATGATCTCAGCATCCAGGCGAACATTCAGAGTGTTCAGCACAGCCCCGATCATGGGAACCCCGAAGTGGGATTCCACCATGGCGGGAATATTCGGCAGCATGACGGCGACGGTATCACCGCGTCCGATGCCGCGCCCTTTCAGGGCAGAGGCCAGACGGCGGCAGCGTTCGTAGGTCTGCGCCCAGCTATAACGAATCGTCCCGTGAATAACTGCGGGGTGCTCCGGGTAAACGGAAGCTGTACGTTCGATAAAGTCGATTGGGGATTGAACGGCGTAGTTAGCTTCAACGGGTGCCATCCCCTGATCAAATATCGAGGTCATTACATGGTCCTCTTATATGTATATGCCATTGTTCTTGTCATGAGCTCGGAATGAAAAGTTACTTTTGTAGTCATGGAAGTCGGTACTGTCGCAAAAGCAAAGGCGGGCCTAATCTAGATAATTTGGCGAAGAGGCCCGCGTATTGATCATCTAGAATTTCATCAGAACGGACTTCAGTTCCGTGTAATGTTCGATACAGGCGGCGCCCATTTCACGACCAAGGCCCGACTGCTTGAAGCCGCCGAACGGCATAGTTGGGTCCAGAGCTGTATGGCAATTCACCCATACGCTGCCGGATTTGATGCGAGGAATCATGCGATGGACGGCTGATAGGTCATTGGACCAGATACTGGCACCTAACCCATAGGGTGAATCGTTAGCAATCCGAACCACCTCGTCAATATCATCAAAGGGCATGGCTACCAGAACCGGACCAAAGATCTCTTCCTGTACGACGCTCGAACGTTGGTCTACATCAACCATAACCGTTGGTTTCATGAAGTAGCCGGGACCAAATTGCTCACCACCTGTGGTAATGCGAGCACCTTCTGACCTACCTTTTTCAATAAACCCATGCACCCTTTGCTGGTGCACACTGGATACCAACGGCCCCATCTCGGTCAGGGGATCAAGTCCATTCCCCAGTTTGATGTTCTCAGCAATGCTGGAGATGTCCGCGACGAGGTTATCAAACAGCTTGCGTTGCACGTACAGGCGCGAGCCTGCAGAACATACCTGTCCCTGGTTGAAGAAAATGGCGTTGGCTGCGCCTGCAGCGGCCTCCTGTGGATCGGCGTCGTCCAGAACGATTGTCGGGGACTTGCCTCCAAGCTCAAGAGTGACGCGAGTCATATGGTCCATGGCAGTCTTGCCGATGAGCTTGCCCACGCCCGTGGAACCCGTGAACGTCAGTTTGTCCACGCCTGGATGGGACGACAAGGCAGCCCCCGCATCATTACCGAGACCCGGCACCACATTGAGTACCCCGGGGGGATAGCCCGCTTCCAGAGCAAGCTCACCGAGGCGCAACGCCGTCAGCGGGGTATCTTCGGCGGGTTTCAGGACGACCGTGCAACCCGTGGCTAGCGCGGGTCCCAGTTTCCAGCAGGCCAAAAGCAGCGGGAAGTTCCATGCGACAATTGCGCCGACCACACCTACAGGTTCACGGCGCGTGTATCCATGAAACTGCGCATCGGGAATGAACGGCACAGAAGGCTGAACCGTACTGCCTTCTATTTTGGTCGCCCAACCTGCCATGTAACGCAAGAAGTTAATTGCGAGTTGAATATCAACTGCTCCGGCCGTCGCGACCGTCTTACCGTTATCCAGGCACTCGATCTCCGCGAGCGATTGAGCATTGGCTTCAATCAGGTCCGCAAAACGCCACAATAGGCGTTCCCGTTCTACCGGCTTCATCCTGCTCCAGGCCGAATCCTCGAATGTCTTGCGAGCAGTATTAACGGCAATATTTATATCTTCGGCACTACCGCAGGAAACTTCCGTAAATTTCTCACCGGTAGCCGGGTTAATCACAGCAATCGTTTGCTCGCTTTGACTCATTGGGCGTTGATCGCCAATTAATAAGGCGTGCTTGCGATCGATGAAAGACTGGGTATCGGGGTGGAGGTCAAATTCGTTCATTGCGAACCTCTTGTGTTGTTGTCGTTGACTTCAGCAACGTCCGAATGCAATCAATGTGCCACCAAGGAATAAATATTATATATTCTTGATTTTAATACTAAAAAAGAGAAGCCATGGAGTGCAGCGCTAGAGATCATTTGTTGCAGAATGAAGCAGTAGCGAGTCACCTTGTAGAGGTGTTGTGATCCCGACAACCAATGTGATTCTGCCCTTCTCCTCCTGTCAGGCTTCGGGGTTGTGTCAGATTGAAACATGTGTTGCTAGATTGACCAGTTTAGATGGCCCATTTTTTGGCCTGCATCACTATTATTTCCGGCTAGATGTATGTTTTTATTTCGAAAAAACGACGATGGCACATTAGGTGCTTTTGGTTTTGTCAGCCAAAATCTAAACTGGCTTCTAACAATACGAGATCCACCTGCGTTGACCAGAGAAGGAGGTCAAACCTTGAAAACAATAAATCTCAAAGCATGGATTGGAGGATTAGTCGCGCTCGCCTTCACGACTATTGCCCCATCAAGTCTCGCAGCAGAAAGCGCAGAAGAGATAATTGGTAGTACTTGCGTGGGTTGTCACGCCTCTGAAGGCGACCAGCAGTGGAGCCGAATTAGCCACCAGAGAAAGACGCCCGAAGGTTGGCTGATGACCATTGCTCGCATGCAGGTAATGCACGGTTTACAAATTGAGGAAGAAGACCGTCGCACACTGGTCAAATACTTTGCAGACAACCAAGGGCTTGCCCCATCAGAGACCCATGGTGTTCGTTACGCTCTCGAGCGCCGCTTGAACACGATGGAATCGTTCGAGTCTCAGCAATTCGAAGAAATGTGCGCACGTTGCCACTCCGGCGCCCGGGTGGAGCTGCAACGCCGAACCGCCCAAGAGTGGGAGCATTTGGTGCACTTCCACCTGGGGCAGTGGCCAACAACCGAATACCAATCTTTGGGACGTGACCGCGATTGGTTCGAAATTGCTCTGGAAGAGATGGTGCCTCAGCTGGCAGAGACCCTACCACTGGACTCAGATGCATGGAAAGAGTGGCAACAACAACCTGAACATTCGGTAGCTGGTGACTGGACTTTGGCGGGGCACATGCCTGGTCGCGGCTCGTTCCATGCTCGCATGGCCGTGTCAGAGGCCGAAGGCAAAGATCAGTACGAGATTGCTCTAGAGGGCGAATATGCTGACGGCAAACCTATCAAAGGAGAAGGACGTGCCATCGTCTACACAGGTTTTGAGTGGCGCGCAAATCTTGAGATTGATGGCGAAAACATGCGCCAGGTCTTTGCCCTGAGAGATAACCAGTTGCAAGGGCGCATGTTCTATCGCGATCACGATGAGGTAGGCGCCGACGTTGTTGCCGCTCGTGATGGCAGTGAATCCAGTCGAATACTCGCGCTGCAGCCAGCATATGTTAAAGCCGGTTCGGAAGCTGAGATCGATATTGTCGGCGCTGACTTGCAGGGCGCACCTGAGCTGGGCGATGGCATCGAGCTGGTGGAGGTCATCGAAGAAAGCGACAGTTTGATACGCATCCGTATTAGGGCTGCGGCAGGTGAGTCCGGCAACAAAAACCTGAGTGTTGGCGCGGCACAGAGTAAAGGCCTAGTGGTTTATGACCAGATCGCGCAAGTAAAGGTAGTGCCGGATTATGCCGTCGCCCGCGTTGGCGGTAATGGCGGCTCTACCCCGAAAGTGGAAGCCCGCTTTGAAGCTGAAGCCTGGGCAGCTGGCCAGGATGGCAAGGTTGGTACCGATGACGACTATCGCATTGGTTTCGTACCGGCGACCTGGTCTGTTGAGCCCTTCAATGAAGTCGCAAAAGCTGATGACGATGTCCGCTTTGCTGGCAATATGGACAGCGCAACCGGTGTCTTCACTCCGGCGGGCGCAGGCCCCAACCCCGAGCGACGCATGATGACCAACAACGCCGGCAACTTGATAGTGAAGGCCGAGGTAAAGGATGGAGACAGAACTCTTGATGCCGAGGGGCACATGATTGTCACCGTACAAAGCTGGAATAATCCTCCGATTCCGTAAGCGTCCGAGTTCATGAATAACTTCAGGTACCTGACGCTATACGAATCCAATAATAAAAGGAGAGAGTCAAATGGGTGCTGTACTCAATCTCGTTGAGCATAACCTTCATGAGGTGCAGGTCGGGGATACCCGGATGCTGTTCCACATTCCGTCCAGTTCAATCTTTGCCCTGGACCAACTCACCGCTGGCATCCTTGATCGGTTGCGCAAGGGTAAACAATCCGCGCAGGCGTTGATGGAGGATATGGGAAAATTATTCTCCGTCGAAGACGTCGGAGAGACGCTTAAAGAATTACTCGCACTGGAGCTGGTTAACGATGGGCGTCCTCTGACCGATGATATCAGTGCCCGCACGGTTGATAAGTTTCCATTGACGACGGTGGTGTTGAACGTGAACACCGGGTGCAATCTGAGTTGCACCTATTGCTACAAAGAGGATCTCGATACACCGTCCGCCGGTCGCAAAATGGAACTGCAAACCGCGATCGACTCGGTTGAGATGCTTCTGCGGGAATCCCCGGATGAAGATAGATATACGGTCGTCTTCTTCGGTGGTGAGCCTCTCAGTAATAGACCATTAATTGAAGCGATGGTTGAGTATTGCGAGCGCCGTTTTCCGGAAATGGGCAAGAAAGTCGATTTTGTCATGACCACGAACGCCACTATGTTGAATGACGAAATCATTGACTGGCTCAATGCTCACCGATTTGGCTTGTCGGTCAGCATGGATGGTCCCAAAGCCGTTCACGATAAAAACCGAATTACTGTGGGCGGGCAGGGGACCTACCACGTCGTTCGTCGCAAGGCTCTTCGGTTGCTGGAACGTTATGACTCCCGGCCGATCGGCGCACGAGTCACGCTGACCCATGGAACAACAGAAGTCGAAAATATCTGGGACCATCTGTTTAATGACATGGGATTTTCTGAAGTAGGATTCGCCCCCGTTACCTCAGGTGATATCTCCGACTACAACCTCACTTCTGAAGAGCTGCAGGAAATATTTGCAGGGATGAAGCGTCTGGGAGAGCACTATTTGGAAGCAGCGCTGGAGCATCGGAATATCGGTTTTTCCAATATGCACCAGTTGATTACCGATCTCCATGAAGGGCATAAAAAAGCTTTGCCTTGTGGCGCCGGCCTGAAAATGCTGGCCGTTGATCATGAGGGGGACCTCAACCTATGTCACCGCTTCACAGGCTCTGACATGCCGACGTTTGGGAACGTAAGCAACGGCGGCGTTCAACAAGCAGAACTGGGTGATTTCCTCTCCAAGCGCCTGGATCGAACCGATACTGGTTGCGCCACCTGCCGAATCCGTAATCTCTGCTCCGGGGGCTGCTATCACGAGAGCTATGCTCGTTATGGCGACCCGACACACCCGACTTACCACTATTGTGACCTGATGCGGGATTGGGTCGACTTCGGCATTGAAGTCTACAGCCGCATCATGGCGCACAACCCGGCCTTCATAGACCAGTACATCTCGCCGCGGAGGGCACACTGATATGAAACATCTCAAAGCGATAAACAACAAGGCTCAGTTGCTCAGCCAGGCGGTGGCCGAGGAGAGTGTTGAAGAAGTGGTCGCCATGACGTCTTTGGCTGGCTGTACCGCCACCACGGATCCAGGCTGGGAGGTCGATGCATTTGGCGGCGTTACTTCCCTTTGCCAACCCATGGAATCTGACCTCTACGGTTGCGCTGACCCCTGTTGGTGGCCGGCGCAAGTGCCAGACATGATGAACACATACCCTGACTGGAACAAGGATGCTATGAACTCGAAAGAGGACTGGCGCAACCTGGACACCGTGTTCCCTGAAGATAAAAAATGAGCTGAGGGTGATCTAACAATGATTAATAAAATCTTGACATCCGTAATTTCGACGGGGGCGCTGACTTTTGGCATTACGCTCTCCGGAAGCGCGCTGGCCACCGGCCCAGCGCTCGAAAAAGGCCACGAATATCTGCTGGTGGCAAACTACCCAAACAACATACACGTTATTGACACGGAAACAGACACGCTATTTAAAAGCTGTGACCTGCCGGGTTCGTTCGGCCCCAATACTATTCAGGTGGCGCCAGACGGTAAAACTGCGTATATCCTGACTAATCGTTACGAAGATATCTATGGTATTGAGCTGGATACCTGTGAAGTCACCTTTCATGCCCCGATGGCATTGAAGGCCGGCGAACGCACCAAATCCATTTTCTCTATCGCGATCAGTCCCGATGGTGAAGAACTATACACGGTGCAGAATCCGACCCTGTTGTTCAGGGATCACTACGAGGTACAACCGCCCCGTCTGGCCGTTTATGACACTAACTCAGGGAGCAACGCCAAACCGGTGAGGATCTTCCCTGCGCCACGTCAGATATCCGTGATGATGACCGCCGACGACGGGACTCTCTACATGGCAGGTCCAGATATCTACAAGGTCGATGTGGAAACCGGCAAAAAGGAGGTAGCAATTGCGAGCCGAAACTGGGATCGACCGTCGTATGCGCCGCCTGACGTGCTCTACGTATGGCCAACCCGGTCGCCCTCAAATGATTTCACCATACTGTACACCACCGCTAAGTTCCAGGATGAAAGCAGAGATCTAAACACGGCGGACTGGCTATACGGTTACATGAATATTGACCTCGAAACCGGTGAGACAAAAACGCAGGATTTCGGCGAGCTCGTTGAAATCTACTTTACCGGTATGCGCCACCCTAAAGACGACAATATTGTCTTCGGAGTGCTCAATCGACTCGCGAAATATGACGTCGAGAAGCAGGAGCTTATCGGTGTTGCGGAGTTGGAGCACACGTACTACTCCGTAGCGATAAATCATGCAGGAAGCAAGATCTATCTAAGCGGCGCCTGGAGCGATGTCGCCGTTTACGACTCGGAAACGATGGAGCAAATAGGTCAAGTGCAGCTTCCGGCCGGGGGTGATATGGCTCTCTCAAACCCACAAATCTTTATTCGATAAGTTTGCCAGTGCCCGCTGAGTCGCGTCTTTCTCTTCTGACGATCTGCAACAAGACCGGACTTTAAGTGGGCAACTTGTCCGGGTGTTCCCTCCACCCGGACCTTTTTCAGACATCATCCGGAGAACAACAATGCGGAAAGCAATCCTAACGGCTGCCTTAATGGTAGCCTTGGCAACGCCTGTCCATTCAGCTGTGCTCAGCGAGAGTGAGGAGCGGACCATCGAGTTAAACCTCGAAGCCATGGCGGGCTATTTCTCGGCCAGCGAAGACTACCTCGCAGAAGGAGGAAAAGACTGGCAGGAAGCGTATGGCAAGGGCACGGTGGCCATCGAACAATCGTTGGCGAATGCATCCACTATCTACGGCGGACTGGGTGTTATCGCCCTGGGCACCTTCGGTGACGGTGATGCGGCCGGTTTCACCACCGGTGATGAAAGTGATGCTGACATTGAAAACGCCTATGTCGGCTGGCGTAGTGCTGGGAGTACACTCGATCTCTCGGTCGGACGGCAGGGCTTTCAGTTGGGAGATGGATTCCTGATTGCCGGTGATGTGATCAGTCTCGGCGAGGGCCTGGACCCCCTTGGGGTCGATGTCGACCGTGGTGGAGCCTATTATTTGGCGGGGCGCAAAAGCTTCAGCAATACAGCTATCGTAAATTATGACCCTGAAGGCCCCTTGCGCGGTGATCTTTTCTGGCTGCAGTCAGACAATCCCTATCAACAAGACACCGAACTGGGCGGGATCAATCTTGAGCTTGTAGACGATGCCAGGGGTACTCTCGGCCTGAGTTATCTGAATGTGCTTGATGTGGATCGTGGAGCCGACCTGGCACTCTGGGACCAACGCGATGGCATGGAGGTGTTCAGTATTCGCGGCCAGGGGAACCTGGGGATTGAGAACCTCTCATTATCTTTCGAGTACGCCGACCAGTCCGGTGGTGATACCGCCGTCGAAAATGATGCCCAAGCATGGTACATCGAAACGGGCTGGACCTTCAGTGACGTTCCCTGGACCCCCGGCGTCAACCTACGTTACGCGGAATTTTCCGGGGACGATGCGGATACCAGTGATAACGAAGCCTTCGATCCGTTGTTCTTTGGCTTCACTCGCGGCTTTGGCACCTGGTTCCAGGGCGAGGTGGCTTCCAATTATGCGGGCCCGGCCAACAGCGGCAATGATGTGAAGCGTGTGGAATTCACGCTCGCCCCCCGATCGGATCTCCAGTTGGGCGCCCAGTACTGGGACTTTTCATCCAAGGATGACGCTCCGGACCTCGACGGACAGGAAATCGATATCTATGCCCTGTGGAGCATCAACGACAATTTCGTTTTCAGCCCCTTGGTGGGGTGGCACAAGCCTGAAGGCGACGATGTGATTGCCAGCCAGGGCAATGATGATAATAACTTATACGCCCAGGCAGTGCTGATGTACTTTTACTAAGCCTGAATAAGAGTGAGTGCCCGGATCATGGTTTGTTATCACCATTCGGGCGCGGCAGCTCTTCTATGAAAATTAAGCGCAGGGGAGCGTTTGCATGGCATTGGACTTGAGAGTATAGAAAGGGAGTAGACTTGCATTTGAAGGTCGCCAATATAACAACAGTGAGGCTCTGACCATGCCACAGCGGTTACGCCAAGAGTTAATCAGTGATCCAGTGATTGCAGCCCGAGCGGCAAGAGAGCGCTTGCGGTCGGAAGGTATACTGCCCGATGGATACCTACGCGATGAGATTGAAGCTTCCTGGCGACGCAGCCTGGAGGCGGGTCTGGACTGTTCGAACGATAAGGCACAGAACCAGGATGAAGTGAATGATCTGCGCTCGTTTAGGGAGCAGCACGAGTTGCTGCTTCACGTGGCGATGCCGGACTTTGAACAGCTCTCACAGCAGTTCGGTGGAGAGGGGCTGATTTTATTGGCCAATGCGGATGCGCAAATTGTGGAGCTTGGAGGCAACCACGATATTCTTACCCCTGCCCGGCGCCTGGTGCTCCGACAAGGTGCTTCTTGGAGTGAGCACAATCGCGGCACCAATGCTCTTGGAACAGCGGTCGTTGAGCATCGGCCGATCCTGATTAATGAAGAAGAACATTTCCTTGATGCGGTCTCTGGCATTTCGTGTACCTCTGCGCCGATTATGGATGCCAACGGCAGGCTGACAGGGGTTATCGACATTACCCGAGAGGGCTACAACCTCCAGCCTCAGGATACGTTGGGCGTGGTGCAGTTGGCAGCCAGAAATATCGAGGCCCGCCTGTTTGCCACTCAATACCAGAGCCAGATTGTTTTGGCGTTCCATCCCCGTCGGCATTACCTGCGCTCTGCCTGGTTGGGCCTGGTTGCCCTTGAAGAGGATGGCAAACTTCTCGCGATCAACGAGCAAGGCTGTCAGTTGTTAGGGCATGGTCGCCGTCAGATCGTCGGTCGTATGATTGAAGAGCTCGTGGGCGAAAAGATCGGCACATTACTGACCAAATGCCTGCGCGAGCCCATCACGTCGGTTCAAACGAAGGCCGGAGAGCTGTTCTGCGAAATGTTACAGTTCCCCAAGCGGTTAACCCCGGTAACATCTACCACCAAGCCCTCCCATAGCCCAAAAAAATCAAAGCCAGCCATTCCCAGGTTGGAGGAATTTACCGCGGGCGAACCCAGGCTGTTTCGCGCGTTCAAGATGGCAAATCGGGCACTGGAGCATGACGTTCCAGTTTTACTTAAAGGTGAAACCGGTACCGGTAAAGAAATTGCAGCGCAGGTGCTGCACCACGGCAGTAGCCGAAGCCAACAACCACTGGTAGCGGTGAACTGCGCCGCGATCCCGGAAGGCCTGATTGAGTCCGAGTTGTTTGGCTATCGCGAAGGCGCTTTCACAGGGTCCCGAAGGGGGGGCATGGTGGGACGCTTTCAGCAAGCTAACGGAGGCACTTTGTTTCTGGACGAAATCGGTGATATGCCGTTGTCACTCCAGGCCCGGCTTCTACGTGTGCTGCAGGAGCGAAGTGTTGAGCCTCTCGGCGGCGGTGAGGCCGTTCATTTGGACATTGCCGTGATTGCCGCAAGCCATCGAAACCTGAAACAGCTGGTTGCTGAGGGTAACTTCCGTGAGGACCTTTACTTCCGGCTCAGCGGCGTTTCCGTCACATTGCCATCCGTTCGGGATCGGAAAGACTTTCCAGGGTTGTGCCGACAGCTGCTGAAAAAGCTCAACCGGGCTGATACGGTTCTGGCTCCTGCTCTGGAAGAACGGCTGGCGAACTATGCCTGGCCAGGCAACGTCCGGCAACTTGAGATGGTCCTGAAGGTTGCGCTGGTGTTTATGGATCCGGACGAATCGACATTAACGGAAGAGCATCTGAGCGATGACTTCCTAGACGAATTGAAAGCTACGCCGGCTGCCGGCGGCACTCTTCACGAAACACAAGAACTATTGATTCGCCAGGCACTGGAGCAACAGGACGGTAACATAAGTGCCGCTGCAAAAACCTTGGGTATCAGTCGCGCTACGCTTTATCGTCGCATGAAAACATTTAAATTGGCGTGAGGCCAGCCCTATGCTCAATTTGCTAGTGCGCGCAATTCATTCCTCGGACCGCTCACAGTTGGAAGCCGGTTTCAGATGGCTGTACAGCTTTGTAAAACCCCAGAAACCAGCCATCCTCGGCTTGTTGCTACTCTCGTTCGTTGCGTCTGCGCTGGTACTGCTTCAGCCCTGGCTGATCAAGCTATTAATTGACGAGGGCTTGCTGGCGAAAGATTACGGAATGCTGGTCACGCTGGCAGTGACGATGATCGCGGCCGGCATCTTTAGTACGGCTCTGGCCGGGGTAAACCGATACCTTCACACCCGTTTGTCCGGGCGCATTCTGTTTTCCTTGCGCAGTGACCTCTATGCCCATCTGCAAAGCCTGTCACCCGCATTTTTCAGCCAACGCCGCGTTGGCGACCTACTTTCCCGGCTTGATGGTGATGTCGCTGCGATCCAGCGCTTCGCAGTCGATAGCTTGTTCTCCTCCGTAAGCAGCATAATTGGCTTGGTAGGCTCGGTGGCACTCATGCTAACCCTGTCCTGGAAACTCTCCCTGTTGGTATTGGTGCTCATTCCGCTTGAAGTGGTCTGGTTACGCTGGATGCGCCGCAAGGTCGAAACTCATACCAGGGAAATGCGAGAACGCTCAGCAGACCTTTCCAGTTTTCTGGTGGAGACCATACCGGCTATCAAGTTTATCCAGTCCAGTGGCCAGGAAGGGCGTGAGCGTGATCGACTCGATGGCCTGAATGACCAATACCTAGGGCAATTGCTCAGACTGCAGGTCACAGAATTTTTCACCAATGCCATTCCCGGGACCCTGACTTCCATAACTCGTGCCTCGGCATTTCTGATTGGCGGTTGGTGGGTGATCCAGGATCAGTGGCAGTTGGGCTCCCTGATTGCTTTCTCCACCTACCTCGGCATGGCGACCGGTCCAGTGAATAGCTTGTTGGGTCTCTACGTGGCGATCCAGCAGATGAGCGTCAGTCTGAACCGGGTCAGTGAGCTGAGGCTGGCGAAATCCGATATACAGGTGACGCCAAACCCTTCTCCTCTCCCTGCACCACTCCGTGGGGAAATCCGGCTGGAGAACATCTGCTTTACCTATGACACCAGAACGCCTGTTCTCAGGGATGTCAACATGATGTTACCTGCAGGCCGGAAAATTGCCCTGGCAGGCGCATCAGGTGCCGGTAAATCCACGCTTTTGGACCTTCTTCAACGGCATTACGACCCCCAAAAGGGGCGGATTCTGTTGGATGGTGTCGACATTCGGGAACTGAGCCTGGCCGACGTTCGGCGAAGCATCGCGGTTGTTTCCCAGGAAATTACGCTGTTTCGCGGTTCTTTGTTGGACAATTTGCGTTACGCCTGCCCAGAGGCAACTAGAGAGGAAGTGCTGGCAGCCGTACAGGACGCGCAACTCACAGAACTGATAGACCAGCTCCCACAAGGCCTGGATACGCCCCTGGGAGAACGTGGCCAGCAACTGTCAGGCGGCCAGAAACAGCGTATCACCATTGCCCGGGCGCTACTGCAGCAACCCGCTGTGTTGGTACTCGATGAAGCCACCTCGGCCGTTGACGAAACCACCGAGCAACAAGTGATCGCCGCAGTGGACCGCCTCTTTGCGGATCGCACCCGAATTCTGATCAGTCATCGCCCATCAACGCTGGCCGGTGCAGACAAACGCCTCTTTCTTCAAAATGGATATCTCGAGGTCGTCAAGGAGGTGGTGGATGCCACCTGAAGCCGTCCGCGTCGGAGTGGTCGATTCCGGTTTTTCGGAACATCAAAAGGTTGCTTTGAGCGCTGCTTTTATACTCCGGAATCATCAACTCTGGCTGGAAGAATCCCAACCGGATCAATTGGGCCACGGCAGTCAGATTATCGAAATCATCAACATGCTTGCGCCGGATAGCGAAGTCATTTCTGCCCAGGTGTTCGGGGACCGTTATACAACGTCTGCACCGCAGGTAGGCGCCGCAATTGACTGGTTGGTTGATCAAGGAGCGCAGGTGATAAACCTGAGCCTGGGGTTACGGAGTGATTCAGAATCACTGCGCAAATCTTGCGAGCGAGCCATCACTCGCGGCACGATCCTCTGCGCGTCGAGCCCGGCAAGGGGCGATCCCGTATTCCCCTCCGCTTATCCCGGCATATTTCGGATGACCGGTGATGCTCGCTGTGGCAGGCACGAGATTTCATACCTGAGCTCCCGCTTTGCAGATTTTGGTGCTTGCGTCAGGCCAATCAGTGAGGCTATTGGCCCATCCGGCGCCAGCGTAGGTTGCGCTCATCTTACCGCCCATGTTGCGCTGTATATGCAGAATGCCGACAAAACTGGATTTAGTGATGTTCAAGAGTGGTTGGCTCAAGAGGCCCGTTATCATGGGCCTGAGCGCAGGGGAGTCGTTCATGAATGAGCCAACAATCCTGGTATTCGGTGGAGGGCCGGCAGGGGCAGCCGTTGCGATTGGTCTGATCAGGCTTGGCTACCACGTCACCGTAATTGCCAAACCGCGCCCATTTGATGCCATCGAAGGTATTTCCAATCGTGTTGTGGAAGGCATGCGTGGCGCTGGGTTCAGCCTTGCGCTCAATGAGATTGCTGAACCGTCACCCCGGCATGCCACCTGGGGAGGACAAACCGTAGCAGCCAATACTGAACACCTGATTTGGCGCAGTCAATTCGACAAAGCCCTGTTACTTGATCTAAAGAACCATGGCGCAGAAGTCATTGAAGGACGGGTACGAAACCATTCTCGGGACCGAAGCCAATATACCGTGGCCGTTGAACTTGAGAATGGAAACACGACAAATCTACAGGGAGATTTCATAGTCGATGCCCGTGGTCGCACTGCGCCATCCGCTCATGTGACGCGCAGAAAAGGACCGCAAACGGTATCACTGCTGCAACCCTGGCACGGCCCTCCAATTCGTCCCCATTCAGCCGTGGAAAGTTTTGCAGATGGTTGGGCCTGGATGGCCACTCGATCCGACGGTCAACGCTATCTCCAATTAACACTTGATGCAACGTCATCACGTTTGCCGGCCAAAAAACACCTCAATCAATGGTTCAGACAGGAACTGGACGGCCTGCGGAAAGCCTCCTACTTCCTCGAAGGCTCGGAACCCTTTGCCGAACCCTATGGCAGGACCAGCACAGCGGTGTTGTGCAAGTCCAACATCGGGGATAGCTGGATTCGGGTTGGAGACGCCGCTATGGCCGTGGATCCTCTGTCAGGCAACGGAATGTTCCAGGCATTGTCGTCTGCCCTGCAGGCGCCAGCCGTTATTAACACACTTCTAAAATGCCCGGAGCGGTCCGAGCTGGCGAAGAAGTTTTATGAAACGCGCATAGAAACTCTGTTCTATCGTTTTGCACGCATAGGAAGAGATTTTTACGACTCAGAGAACCAATGGTCGATAAGCCCCTTTTGGCAATCTCGACGCAAGTGGCCTGATGCCGAACCCGTGCACGCCAGAGTGACACCGAATGAGGTCGTGACGGCTTTCCGGCCGGTCGTTAACAACGGCTGTATTGAAGAAAAAGAAGTGGTTGTTACTCCCGATTTTCCGCTGGGCATTTGGCATTTGAATGAGGTTCCCCTAGCACGTCTGCTTAACGCAGTGAGAGCCGAGCCGCATCGCTCACCGGAGTTGGTTCTCATAGAAGTCCTGGGCCACGAAAAAGGCAAATGGATCGCTTTTTGGATGGAGAAACAAGGTTGGATTGGAGACATGAGGACCAATTCGAGTTGAGAGATTGGCGAGTACCTTACAGCGCACTCAAGCGCATGATTATCTTCAGAGTATGGAGAATGCAGAAGGTTAGTGAAATCTACTGAAGTATATTGAGCACAAACTGGTCCACGAAAAGCAAATCCCGAAAATGTTTGCTTCCCAAATGAAATGAACCGATTTCCGTTATTCGTCTCACTGCATGGGATCGTATGCCCTATGTGAACCTTTAGACGCGCTGGCGTACAGCATCGTAATTCTTATTGATATGCATGTTCTTTCCTTTAATACGCAGATAACAGGAGAAAAATATGAAAGTAAATAATCCTGAAGTGGTTGTGCTCAGCGGCGTTCGCACGGCGATTGGTACTTACGGCGGCAGTCTAAAAAACCACGCACCTACCGATCTCGCCGGTACTGTAGTTCGTGAAGCGATGGCCCGTGCGGATATCGATCCGGAGCGGGTTGGACATTGTGTCTTTGGCCATGTGGTAGATTCCGATCCCTCCGATATGTATATGGGGCGAGTGGCGGCGATGAAGGGGGGGATGTCTGAAAAGGTCCCTGCGTTAACCGTCAACCGTCTTTGCGGCAGTGGGCTCCAAGCCTTGGTTAGCGCGGCTCAGCAGATCGAGACCGGTGCTTGTGACTGCGTCGTGGCCGGCGGTGCGGAGTCCATGAGTAGGGCGGCTTATTGGGTGCCCAATGCACGCTTCGGTTATCGTATGGGCGATGGCGTATTGGTGGATGCAATGGTTGGGGCTCTCACTTGCCCCATCGAGAAGATTCATATGGGAATTACCGCAGAAAACATCGCCGAGAAGTGGGGGATCACCCGTGAGGCGCAAGACCAGGCGGCGGTGGCCAGTCATAATCGTGCCCAGCACGCCATCGAACAGGGCTATTTCAAAGAACAGATTGTGCCGATTGAATTGCTGTCCCGCAAAGGCGTTACTCGTTTCGATACCGACGAGCATGTGCGTCACCACTGCATCCTGGATGACATGGCCAAGCTAAAGCCTGCTTTCAAGAAGGAGGGTACGGTCACTGCCGGAAATGCGTCGGGACTGAATGATGCGGCGGCTGCGTTAGTACTGATGGAACGACAAGCAGCCGAGGATCAAGGGCTGAAACCCATGGCGCGATTGGTGGGCTATAGCTTTGCCGGAGTCGAGCCTAAATATATGGGAATTGGCCCCGTCCCGGCTATTCGCCAACTGCTTGAGAATGCCGACCTGGCGGTGACAGATATCGATATATGGGAAATTAACGAAGCGTTTGCCGCACAGGCGTTGGCTGTTGCACAGGACCTGGAGATTCCCGTCGACAAATTAAACCCAAATGGCAGCGGCATCGCCTTAGGGCATCCCATCGGTGCTACCGGCGCGATCCTTGCTGTGAAGGCGCTGCATGAGCTGAAACGGATCCAAGGGCGTTACGCTGTGGTGAGCCTCTGTATCGGCGGTGGCCAAGGTATCGCTGCGCTATTTGAGCGCTACTGACTTTATATGAATAGTAAATTTCAGGGGCGTTCTCTAGCCCACTGTTGATTCGAATGAAGGATAGTATTTTCTACCAGTACTAGCTGGACGCCATACTTTTATAACCAGTGGAGCTTGTTTATCAATATAAAGATCTGCCATGTGCAATTGGGACAATTGTAATGGTCAACTAATCCAGGACAGTATTTTAAGATTTTTCACAGCGGCAACGGGCGAAATGCCGTCGTTGAATGCATGAGCTCGTTGCCGGCTGTAGAACCTACCTAGGCGCCACTGAGATCGGTAGATTTAGGTCAGACAAAGTAAATGAAAAGCATTAGCCCTTTCTAATCTTGGCAGTATCGGCACAAAAATAGTCATATTTGACATTTATACCGAATCCGCATCCGCAGTATTGTTCGAGCTATTGGAAAATACTCGGAGGTTTTATGAATGTACTAATTGTCCACGCACACAACGAACCCAAATCATTCAATTCATCAATGAAGAATCTCGCAAGAGAACAGCTAGAGAATCAAGGGTACACTGTGCAGGTCTCCGACCTGTACGAGATGCGGTTTAATCCAGTCGCGACGGGGGATGATTTTCTTAAGCGAATTGATCCGGAATATCTTGTTTATGCATTGGAGCAACGCAATGCGTATAAGCAAGGCGGCCTCGATCCAGAAATTGGAGCAGAGCTTGAAAAGGTGAAGTGGGCGGATTTCATCATCTTCAATTTCCCTATCTACTGGTTCGGAATGCCTGCGATCATGAAAGGGTGGATTGATCGTGTCTTTGTTTCAGGGTACTGCTATGGTGGAACCCGTTTCTATGATTATGGCGGTCTGCGCGGCAAAAAGGCCATGCTCTCGTTCACAATCGGCTCCCAAAAGCATATGTTCGGCTCCCGTGCTGTACACGGTGAGCTTGAAGCGATGATTAGGCCCATTCAGCGTGGTATTTTGGGATATCTGGGCTTTACGGTGCTGCCGCCGTTTGTCGCCTTCCATGTTCCCTACATCAGTCACGCTGCGCGGGCTCAGTACCTGAAGGACTATCAGGAAAGACTACAGAATCTCGACAGGCTCACTCCTCTTGAATTCCCCTCACTCGACGATTTTGACGAAAAGATGCACCCGCTCTATAAAGAAGTTGAATAACCACTTCGTTTCTACAACTGGCCCTAGCATAGAAATTAGGGCCATTTAAACTTGGATAGGTAGCAGTCCGGTAATTCTGGAGTAGCCTCCGCTAAACCGGACAGCTATTGGCAGCCAGCTTGATCGCTCACCACAGCAGTGTTAGTGCGGGCAAATCTATTGCGGTAGGTTGCCGGTGTCATACCAACCTGTTTACGAAACAGTCGCGTGAAGGAGCTCCCATTCTGATAGCCTACCTGATGGGCTGTTTCATCAACTCCAAGGTTACCGTTTTCCAGCAACCTGCGAGCTAAGTCCAATCGGAGAGTCTGCAAATAGGCGCCAGGCGTAGTGCCTAAAGCTGTGTTGAATCGCCTGATAAGGGTTCTCTCGCTCACTGACAGCATATTCGCCAGCTCCGGTAACCTCACTGGTTCTGAAAAATGTTTCTGAAGCCACAGCTGGGCTTTTGCAACTATTGCGTCGCCATGCTCCTCTTCAGTCTGCAATGAAAGGAACGGTAGCTGGATTGTTTGGCTAGTGTCGATCAGCATTGTTTTTGCTGTCAGGGATGCCACCGAACTGCCGCAGAAATATTCGACCATATACACGGCTTGTAACAAGTGAGAGGCCGAGGCACCGGCGCAGCTTAGTCGCTCACACTCTGTTACCATCGATTTAAGCTTCAGCTTTACCTTTGGGTATCGTGTACGAAATAATTTTTCTAACCACCAAGTCGTTGTGGCATCACGGTCACTTAATAGTCCAGTTTCTGCCAATATAAAAGTACCAGTGCAGTTGGCTGCTAGCATCGAACCTGCTTCCCATTGCCCCTCCAGCCACGAGCATAATGGCGCGGCATCCTTCAACAACTGACTGAATGCCTCTCTTCCGTCGTAGTAAATCCCGGGAATAAACACAAGATCATAGGGCGTTGTTGCCGGGGAACGGACGGGAGTAATCGGCAGTCCGTTGCAGGCGGTAACTCGTTGACTTACTAGAGACACGAATTCCCATTCGAATGGGCGAGAGATGGCGCTCCCGGATGTCCCCTCGTATCGACGAAGGTGGGAATTGGCCACCTGCAAGACATCCGCAAAACCGGCAAGACTAGAAGAATAACACCCGTCAATAGCAACTATTGCTGCGCGTATGGGAGCTTTTTTCATTTTGTCAGTATCCGCATAAAAGCTCTAACTTTTGTCAGTTTAGTGGTGTTCATCGGTTTCGTACAGTAACTAGTTGAGCGGAGGCTGTCGGCGGAGTTTGTTGGAGTAAACGCGGACTGTAATGAGCCGTGAGGCTTTTGATGTATTAAGAAAAATATTAGGCAGTTCTATGTCCAGAATGAGGGATGGGCTATTACTCCTTCATTGCGGCGGGCGGGCATTAATTAATTGCCTCATTCTGCCAACTCACGGTTACAGAGGTGGTTAAGGATCGAGCGGCCCCCCGAAACACGCCTCGCCAGTAAGCTCGGTTACGGGAGCCACTATTAGATATTAAAGACAATATCGTTACAGGTATTCGCGAGTGGACCGAACGGTTGCGTAGGCGAACTCTAAAGCCGCCATGGCCGTGGCATGAACCTGTGCCGCAGGCACCTTCACACCGTTGAATTCGAGGTCCATCGTGGCGCAGGCGTCTTCCAGCACAGTGACCTTGTAACCGAGGTCTGAGGCTGCTCGGCTGGTGGCTTCGATGCACATGTGGCTCATGGCGCCGATTACCACCACTTCCTCAATGTCGTTGGAATCCAGCAGCTCTTTCAGGTCGGTTTTCAGGAATGAGTTGGGATAGTTCTTGAGAATAACCGGCTCATCACCTTTTGGTGCCACGGATTCGTGGATGTTGACGCCGTCTGAGCCTGGTGTGAATACAGGCGCATTCGGGTCCGGAAACTCGTGATGAACGTGCACCAGCAGGTCTTTGTTCTGACGCGCTGCGTCTATCACCTGTGCAGCCTTGGTGGCTGCCTGTTCAATGTTCACCAGCGGCAGTTTGCCGGAGGCAAAGTACTCATTCTGGATATCGACAACAATAACGGCTCGCTTGCTCATTAGACGGCTCCTCATTTGGTCATTTATTTCAGGTGTGTTCTGGTCAGAAAGAATGAATCTCACCATCCGCCGGGATCAAAACCTGCTCATCAATCCCCTCGTTGTGAACGAACTCCGCCAACTCCTTGCGGCTCAGGGTCATATGATTCACGGCGTCCATGTGCACGGCGACAATGGTGGCATCCGGAGCTGCGCGGTGAATACGCAACGTATCTTCCTTACCCATGATGATAGGGTCCCCCTCAAAGCCGGACACCTCCGCAGCGCCGGTGTTCAGCACAATGACTTCGGGACGGTAACGTTCCAGCGCCCGCACAACTTCATCACGCCACACGGTATCGCCCACCACATACGTTGTTTTCTGCCCCTTTGACTCGAAAACCACGCCCATGACTTCACCGAGCAACTTGGCCAACTCGGGGACAGCATAGATAGCATCTGATCCATGCTGACCGCCCGTTTTATGGAGCGTCACGCCCTGAAACTCAGCTACATCGTCCAGAATGCGTACATCCTTGAAACCTTGTGAACGAATGATCTCGGCGTCGGCTGTATTCTGAACGAACAGGGGAATGTCCTTTGGCAATTGCTTCTGGGCGGCATCGTCCCAGTGGTCCAGGTGGGTGTGGGTCACAATCACCGCATCCGTGCCCTCGACCACATCCTCTACTGCCATGGGAAGCCCAATCAGAGGATTGCGCAATTCGCTACGGTAGGTATTTTCGAAGCCCGGATAGGCACCCTGGTCGGCCAGCATCGGGTCGATCAGAAACGTGGTCTCCCCGTAGGTGACCTTTATGGTGGCATTACGGATGTGCTGTATCTGCTGGGTCGATTCCTGAGCGCCAGATTCGGCGAAGGCACCGCCGGCAAAGACAGCCGAAGCAGCAACCAGTGCGCCAGCGAAGGTTTTGATCAACATAGTATTTGTCCTCCAACAGGGTGTTCGTTGATGGAATAAGTCTACGGAGATCTGGCCACCACCAATATTGACCTGAAAGACAATCATCGAAAGAATCGGGCCAAGCAGTTATCATCAGGTCAAATGAACTTAAGGAGTGGCACCATGGCACTACCCAGAGTCGGGCTTGTCCTTCATCCACAATTCAGCCCCTTTCACTTTTCCGTGCCTTACATGGTGTTCAGCATTGTCCTGCCTGAGGGCCCCTTGTTTGAATTGCTGATTATCACGCCGGACGGCCAGCCCCTGGCATCCGAACGGGCGATGACCGTGCAGCCGGATGGCGGTCTGGAACTGCTGGATAAGGTTGATATTGCAGTGGTGCCCGGCTGGCATGACCTGAACGAAGCACCACCGCCAGAACTGGCCGAGGCGCTGACTCGCTGCCATGAGCGGGGCGCGCATGTAGTCGGGCTTTGTTACGGAACCTACGCGCTGGCTTATGCGGGCTTGCTGGACAACAAGCGAGCGTCAACCCATTGGCTGGCTGAGCAGGATTTCATCACTCGCTTCCCGAGCGTCAACCTGGACACCAATGCGCTCTACGTAGAAGACGATCGACTGGTCACATCCGCCGGAACGGCTGCCGGGCTGGATTGCTGCCTGTTTCTGGTGAGAGAGTATTACGACGCAAAGACCGCCAACACGATTGCCCGTCTTATGGTGGTTCCACCTCACCGGGAGGGAGGCCAGGCCCAGTTCATCGAGCAGCCGGTCGCCATCTCCACCCAGGATGCGCATATCAACCAACTACTGGACTATCTGCGAGAAAACCTGGCCGAATCGCATACCATCGATGAGCTCGCTACCCACACGGCCATGAGCAGGCGTACCTTCACACGTCACTTTCAAAAGGCAACCGGCATGACGGTGGTTGAGTGGTTGGTGAATGAGCGGTTACGACGAGGACGAGAGCTGTTGGAAACCACGTCGTTGTCTGTAGAAGCCATTGCGGAAAGGATCGGCTTCCACACTGCCACGTCGTTCCGACAACACTTTAAGCAAACTCACCGGGTTAGCCCACGGGACTGGCGCAAGACCTTCAGTGAAAATGCCTGATATTCGAGGGGGGAATCCCCCCGAGAAAGAACGTCACTTACTGGTCGTTAGAGACCTCGTTTATGGTGGGGATCTTACCACTTACGTTGGTGTCCGGAATTATTGAACCACTACAGGATTTGCCTGATCGAATCCGCAAAAAACTGCCCTGGAATGTTGTGGATCCACAACGATGGACGGTGGAACCGATAAAGGTTATACGGACAATCCGACCTTCGATCCAGATTCTGACACCGTGTCGAGGGAACGGACCGAACAGGCCTAAATAACGCCCTGTACAACAAATCCCCTTCCACATCGGAGGGGGATTCTTCTGCTTTGATCCCGAATTCATGACTCCGGGCCGTCAGTACAATTATCTCCCCTTGAAACCCTTCATATCAGGTGAGGAGAACCTTTGATAGCGTTATTTCGAATGCGGCACCCTTAGGGCTT
>MDSY01135151.1_pt1 | contig 33157 bp, 31 predicted proteins | sample 811131 | NCBI WGS metagenome assembly MDSY01 (sample SAMN05326643, study PRJNA326480) | marine metagenome | isolation source: seawater | place: Atlantic Ocean: South West | collected 2010 | reverse complement strand
GTATTTAAGGAAATGTTGTACGGCGCGCTGAATTAATTGATCGCGAAGCATCCGATGTTTATAGATAACTATATTTCGAATCAATCGCCACTTTGATTTTCTCAGTAAGCTTGCATACCGCCGCATTTGTTTTTTTTCCTTCTCGGTTATAATGTCTTCCCAATCAAAGCTGCCGATAAGATTTTCACCGCGCAAAGCCTCTTGACTTACTTCGATGTCGCGTCGCCTAAAGATTAGCTTTTTTTCAATTCCAGGCTTTCTTTTGGCCAGAATGTCGACGATACAAAGAGCCATATCAGGAAGTAAGCACAATTTATCCGTAGTTATTCGTTGTGCTAAATAGTCATAGCTGACTTGGTCTCGAGCACAAATTAATAACTTAGCGTGTCTATTAAAAGCCTCGGCGTCACTATAGAAATGATTATCATTTCTATAGTGCACGCTTTGCGGTAGAAATATAATGTTATTTTCTGGGTACTGTTCAAGTACGAGTTTTCTAAAGTTGTTGTGCAGTGGGTACAAGTCACCAAAATTTCCACCTCCTTGAAGCAGTAGCGTAGTCTCGACAGGGAATCGATCACGCTGAAAGAAGCGAGTTTCTAAAGCACAATAGCGGCCTAAACATTCTATTTTATGATCTAAAATGAATTGGGAAATACCGGCATCAATGAGCAAATCTCCAATGTTAAGGTAGCAAGGAAAATCCAAGTGGGCTACAGGATTACCGGCCAGCATGGGGTAGAGTGTGTCTTTTATTAATTGGTGCTGCATTTGGAGATTAGCGAGGTTCGGTACGATAGGGAGTAAGGTTTCGCGATCGGTTTGGTTATTATTGTTCAATTATTACTCCATAGCACAGCAATTTTTTAGTATGCCGCTCATTCGCTGATTATCGCGAAAAATATTGCGCATCATTGTGTAATTGTTTGGCTCAAAAAAGGTATTTTGGACTTTTCTTTGCATTATATTATATGATTTGATGTTGTTGTCGAGCATCGTATTTCTGAATCATTGAGTAGCCTACATAGCCTTTATTGTGACTAAAAATAATCCACCTTTACACAGCAATTTGACGTCCTTTTTAAGTCGATTCGTCATCTATGCCCGCATGCAAAGCCTTAGCTTTTTACTGGCTTTTATAGGCTATGGTTTATTTGCAGCGTCACAGCCGGCTTTTGCTATGTTGATGGAAGCCTTTGTTCGCGCCCTAGACGGAGAATATGTAAATAGCCTCTACGTTATACCCCTATTTTGCGTCTTTATAGCACTGGTGCGCGGTGTGGGCAGTTATTTGGGTAGTTATTACATGAGCAAGGCCGGTTTGAACATAGTGCATAGCGTACGTTGTGATCTGTTTCAAAATATCGTTTCTTTACCCTTAAGGTTCTTTGACGATAATAAAAGTGGCCGCTTATTGTCGCTCTTTACTTATAATTCAAGCCTCATGACTACGGCAACCACTCAGTCATTGAAAACAATTGGCCGTGAGGGATTAACCGTGATCGCGCTTCTTAGTTACCTTCTGTATCAAAGTGCATCACTTACCATAACCTTTTTATTGCTTGGTCCTCCAGTGGCCTTAGCGGTGGTTTGGATATCAAAAAAAGTTAAACTTCTGGGGCATGGTATTCAGTCATCAATCGGTGAATTAAACCACGTCACTGCAGAAACTTTTACCGCCATACGGCAAGTCAAATCCTCTGCTAATGAAGCCCATGAAAAAGATAGATTCTTTGAAGTCAGCAATCTAGCTAAGGGACTCAGCTTAAAGCTAGCGAAGTTTACGGCCATTTATACCCCTTTTATGCAAGTAATCGTTATCGTAGTGATGGCTTTGATCATGTATATCGTGTTGTTATCTCGTGGATCAATGGATTCAGCCGAACTCGTCGCTTATGTGACAGCGGTAGGCTTACTGCCGAAACCGATTCGGAGTTTGAGTTCAGTGTACCCGCAATTGCTTGAGGCCGCTGTAGCGGCCCAAGAGGTGTTCAAGCATATAGATAAAGAAAAAGAGCGAGATGATGGGTATATTGATAACATCGATCTGATGGGTAAGTTGTCGTTTAATGAAGTCAGTTTTGCGTATAACGACGAACAGTTGGCCCTAAAAGGCATTGATTTTCAGCTTGAGGCAGGCAAAACGTTAGCTATTGTCGGTCGCTCTGGCGGCGGGAAATCGACGCTGGTAAATTTAATTACCCGTTTCTATTTGCCCTCTGAGGGTGAGATTCGCGTTGATGATATCGCTATCGGTGACTATCGGTTATCTTTCTTGCGAAGGAGCATTGCCATGGTTTCGCAGCAGGTCATCATGTTTAACGATTCGATTAAGCACAATATTGCTTATGGTGCTAAGGGTGCGACAGAGTCAGAGATTGTCGCTGCTGCAAAAGCAGCGAATGCTGATGAATTTATCGCTGATCTCCCCCACGGTTATGACACTGTGGTTGGTGATAATGGTGCCATGCTATCAGGCGGACAACGGCAGCGTTTAGCGATAGCGCGAGCGGTCTTGTCGGACGCACGATTATTAATTTTAGATGAGGCCACGTCTGCGTTAGATAACGAATCAGAGGTAAGGGTGCAAGCAGCCCTAGACCGGTTAATGCAGGATCGCACGACTATTGTTATCGCGCACCGTTTATCAACTATAGAGAATGCGGACCACATCCTCGTATTGGATGATGGTAAAATCGTCGAACAGGGAAGCCATGAGCAATTAATGCTAAGTAGCGGTTTATACTCCCGTATGGTGTTACGCGATTTTACGAACAAGTAGCCTTTCTAGTTAGTTTGCGCTTACTATCGTAAGTTAATCATAGAAGTATGAGCATTATCTCCGTGTTTTTTTGATCAAGTTTGCCCATTGTCGTCATTTATTTGCGATTTTCAGCTAACAATTGTTTAATAAATAGTCGCTTACCCTAGACTGTTCAAGTGCTTTATAAGAAAATACGCTTTTTTACTCATGGTGGGTTTCACTTTTCTAATGCTTTCTTATTTAACGGCAGTCCGACGAACTGACTCATGCATAGTTTGGCAAAGTGTTTGAGCGGTGTGATCATTATTATTGATGACTTAAAACCAGCATCTGCTTGACAGGGTGTGATTAATTAATCGAATCAGAAGCAAATAAAAGCTATGGCATTAAACGCGCAAAATGAACCACAATTATCCTCTGTTTCAGGAGAAGGCGAAACGCTGCTAGGTGAACAGCAGTTGTCACTGTTCAGCGATGGAGACCGTTCGCTGATTGACAGCATTCGACAACAACGAACTGGCGATCTTGCCACCAATACCGCCGAGAAAGAAGGTACACGGCCACTCAAAATTTGTATTTCAGGATATAGAAGTGCGCCATTTGGCGGCGGACAGGGAATCTACATCAAGTACCTCAGTAAAGCATTGGTTGAGGCTGGACATTCCGTCGATGTCATATCCGGTCAACCTTACCCTGAACTTGATAAACGCGTTAAGCTCATTAAGCTTCCCGGGCTTGATCTTTTTACCAATGGTTTACTTTCGGTGCGTCCTCGCCATGTAGTGTCGCTCACAAATATTATTGAATGGTTGAGTAAATTAACCGGCGGCTTTGGCGAGCCTTATTGTTTTTCGCGACGTCTCTATCAATATTTAACAGCGCACAGAGATGACTACGATATTATTCATGATAACCAATGCTTGGGCTGGGATATGTTAAAAATCCAGCGTGATGGATTTTGTTTACTAACCACCATTCATCATCCGATTACCAGTGACTTACAAATTGCACTCAATGCTAGTGATCATTGGTGGGAGAAAATATTAATACGGCGTTGGCATTCATTTTTAACCATGCAAAAAAAAGTCGCTGCGCAATTGAATAACATTGTGACTGTTTCAGAGCGATCGTACGCTGATATTATTCAGTCATTTAATTTAAAACAAGAAAATATTAAACTAATATATAACGGTATTGATACCGATGAATTTAAGCCGCTAGCCAATACAGAACGTGATCGATGGCAGATTATGGCAACGGCTTCGGCTGACCAACCGCTCAAGGGCCTAAGGTTTTTATTATTAGCGTTTTCTCAGCTCACTAAAAAATATCCTGAGCTTCATTTGTTGCTGGTTAGCAAACCTAAGATAGGCGGAGAAACAGAAACGTTAATTGCTCAACTCGGCATTGGCGACAAGATAAAGTTTGTACACGGCATTAGCACATCGGCGATGGTTGAGCATTATGCTAAATCCAGCATAGCGGTAGTGCCCTCTATTTATGAAGGCTTTGGATTACCTGCTGGAGAGGCAATGGCTTGCGGCGTACCTGTGATTGCAACAGACGGGGGCGCATTGCCAGAGGTCGTAGGTCAGGCAGGATTGACCGTTGCAGTTAAAGATGCTGATGCTATTGCTGCTGCTATCGAAAAGTTACTGAGCAACCCAAAGGCGCGTGAGCAATATGGCCAGTTAGGGCGTAAACGTATTGAAAATAATTTTTCATGGCAGTTGGCTGCAGACCAAATATCGGTGATGTACTGCCAAATTATTGATGCTCAGCCTAAGGCCGACATTGTTGCTGCTGAGCAGCCAAAGGTTGAACATGCAAACGGTTGATTTTCAACATATCTCATTATCCGACGGCGATAAATTATTAGACCTAGGTTGTGGTGAGGGACGGCATGTTATTGCTGCCTATTTAGAAAAGAATATTCAAGCGATAGGCGTTGATCTAGGTTTTAATGATTTAAAAACCACGGCTAATAAGTTCGGTGATTTTTACCAAGCCGAAAACCCTGAGAAAAGTTTCGGCTTGTCCGTAGCTAATGCTCTGTTACTTCCCTTCGCAGATAATACCTTTGATGTCATAATATGCTCAGAAGTATTAGAACATATTCCAGATTATGAATCGGTATTAACCGAGGTTGAACGAATACTGGTGCCTGGAGGCACGTTTATCGCCAGCGTGCCTAGAGCGTGGCCTGAACGGATTTGTTGGCACTTCAGCAGTGCTTACCATGAAGTGGAGGGTGGTCACCTGCGTATATTTAATGCTGCACACTTGCGTGCGCAAATAGAGCAACGTGGTTTCAGTTATTACCACAGGCATTGGGCCCATGCATTACACGCTCCTTTTTGGTGGCTTAAATGCATATTTTGGAATTCACAAGAACAATCGCGACTCATTAAACTTTATCATAAACTATTGGTATGGGACTTAATGCAGCGGCCGTGGTTAACTCGCACCTTAGAGACTTTACTCAATCCTATTATGGGTAAAAGTATTGTTATGTATTTTTATAAACCGAAGTCCGCTGGTTAGTTGATGAGAGATTTTGAATGATGAGTGGGCTGTATTTATCTAAAGGTATTTTCCCTGAAGCCTTTTTTTCACCGACGGTTGAATATATTCGCCAAGTGCAATTAGCCAGTGGCGCCATCCCCTGGTTTGAAAACGGTTATTGTGATCCTTGGGACCATGTTGAATCTGCAATGGGTCTTAGTATCGGGGGTGATTTCATTAACGCCGAACGGGCCTATTATTGGCTTGCCAGTCAGCAATTAGCTGACGGTAGTTGGTGGGCCGCTTATAAAGATGATGTTGTAGAAAATAGCGAGCGGCGAGAAACAAATTTTGTTGCTTATATTGCAACAGGTGTTTGGCACCATTATTTAATCAGTCAACGACGAGAATTCTTAATAAAGATGTGGCCAGTGGTTGAAAAGGCTATGCAATTTGTGATTGCTGAACAGCAAGCTGAAGGCGATATCAATTGGGCCGTTGACTGTGACGGCAAGTCAAAAGAAGACGCTTTAGTTACGGGTTGTAGTTCTATTTATAAAAGTCTTGAATGCGCGCATAACATTGCTGTTGTAATGAAGTCACCACGGCCGCAATGGCTTTCTGCCAGAGAAAAGTTAGGCCAGGCGTTAAGAAATAAGCCTCATCGCTTTGATCGAACCTGGGAGAGTAAGGCCCGCTACTCCATGGATTGGTTCTATCCAGTCTTATGTGGCGTAGTGCCGAAATCACAAGCAAGTCAGCATTTACAAGCGCGCTGGGGTGAGTTTGTTGAGCAAGGGATGGGTTGTCGTTGCGTTTCTGATGAACCTTGGGTTACTGTTGCTGAATCGTGTGAGTTAACCATGGCTCTACTCGCAGCTGGCGATCATGCACGTGCGGTTGAACTCTATAGTTATTTGCACCAATGGCAGTTAGATGATGGCTCTTATTGGACTGGCTATCAATTTGCTCAAGATTTACTTTGGCCTGATGAAAAACCAACGTGGACCGCTGGCGCGATTCTCTTAGCGGCAGACGCATTGACAGAGCACACCGCTGCCGCAAAATTATTTACCAGCGTAGAATTATTAGACGCCTCATCGGATGAGTCCATAGGTAACGGTTAGATCCTTTTAAATAAGCCAAGCGTATTCACGGTTGGCAATTCTTCAAATAAACCAGATGCCCTTGCCAGCTTCCAAATAGTATACGGTGCTTGACCGCCTTTAGTTGGATCAGGAAAAATATCGTGTATCGCTAAAATACCACCTATTGAAACATGACCGGCCCAAGCGCGATAATCAGCCATTGCAGCGTCCAAGCTGTGGCCTCCATCAATAAATACCATGCCAAGTGGAGTTGACCAGTGTGTCGATGCTAATTTCGAAGCGGCAACAATGGGTATCACGGTATCTTCAAGATTTGCTTTTCGCATTATCCGTCTGAATTCTTTAAAGGTATCCATCAGTTGTGCTTGCTCATCAAATAAATCACTGTCATGGTATTCCTCGCCCAGTTGATGCTCCTCTGAACCACGGTGGTGATCAATAGCATAGACAATGCTATTTTTCTGTTGGCAAGCGGCTCCCAGATAAACGGTCGACTTACCGCAGTAACTGCCGACTTCTAAGCAGGGTCCTAACCCTGGAGTGTTTAAGGCAGCTTCGAACAACGCTTCGCCCTCATCATCAGCCAGGAAACCTTTTATTGCATCAACATCAACAGGTAGATTTTTTTTTGTAAATGACATAATAATGATTAATTCTCTTGTTGGTTAAATTGTTGTTTGACGGTCACCATGCGGCTCAATGCCAAACCAAATTCGAATAAAAGCCATGTAGGTATTGCTAACAGTGATTGAGAAATCACATCAGGCGGCGTGAGTAACATACCAAAAACAAAACAACAGACTATGATATAAGGACGTTTCTTTGCCAATGATGAATGGCTTGTTATACCTGTGCTTACAAGGATAACCGTTGCAACAGGAATTTCAAACGCCAAGCCAAAAGCAAAAAACAATTTTAAAATAAAATTCAGGTAGCTATTAATATCGGGCGTTACGCTAATTCCGACAGGTGCGACGCTGGTAAAAAATCCAAAAACGAGAGGAAAAACAATGTAATAGCAGAAGGCAATACCTAAATAAAATAACAGTACAGAACTAACAAAAAGTGGAGTAGCCAGTTTTTTTTCTTTTTCATAAAGGCCTGGTGCAATAAAAGACCATATTTGAAATAGCACGTATGGCATGGCTAAAAGGAGAGCTAAAAACACAGTTAATTTAAAAGGAGCAAAGAATGGCGAGGCTACATCGGTCGCAATCATTGAGCTGCCAGCGGGCAGTAGTGCTTGAATAGGTGCTGAAAAAAAGCTGTATAAGTCATTAGAAAAAAAAGCCAAACATACAAAGCCTATCGCAATCGCTGCGATGCTCTTTAGCAGTCGTGCTCGCAGCTCAAGCAAGTGCTGAACTAAAGGCTGCTCTTGATCAGAATCATTTCCCTTATTGGTTTGGGTGTCAGGTTTTAAAGACATAAAGGCCATTTGAGTATAGAGTATTTTTTATGTATTAGACTCAGTAGAATCAACTACTTCAGCTGTTAAATTATTACTAGGTGTTTCTAAATCGATCAGTGATTGTTGAAGTTTTCTGGCATTTTCTTCAAGCTGTTCAAGTGGTTCTCCGAGCTCCTTAAGAATTTTTTCATTATGAATCTGTTGTTGAATGCCATCGAGGTCCAGTTCGCTCTCAAATTCTTTTTTAATGGAGTTAAAACTACTTTTAATTTTACTGACCCAAACCATGATGTTTTTTAATGCGACAGGTAGCCTCTCAGGACCTAGAATGATCAACGCTAAGACGCCAACTACCAACAATTCTTGCAGACCGATGTCCATTACTGAAACCTAACTACTTATCATCTTTTTCGAGTGTTTGCTCAGCAGCTGCTTCATCATCACTGGCGGTGCTTGTGGGTTCATCTGCCATCGACTTTTTGAACCCCTTAATGGCACTGCCTACATCACCGCCGATATTTTTTAATCGCTTAGTGCCAAAGATCATTACTACGATGGCTAAGACTATTAATAACTGCCAAATACTTATACCGCTAAGACCCATTGCATTTCTCCTGTGATTGAATTGTAGATCTTTAGTGTCGTCGTTTTCATTTACGTTTTGTTGCGTGAAGCTTTTTCAGCAATTCCCGAGATACCTTCCCTGCGTTCAAGTTCAATTAATACGTCATTAGCGCTGCAGTCAAAGTGTGTCAGCATAACAAGACTATGAAACCAAAGGTCGGCCGTTTCTTTTATGAGTGCTTGTTTTGCCCCTAATGAATCACCTTCGGTTGTAATCTGTTTACAATCCTTAGCCGCTAGGATGACTTCAGTCGCCTCCTCGCCAACTTTTTCAAGTATTTTATTCAGTCCCTTGGCATGCAATTGCGCAACGTATGAATCTTCAATCGAAGCGCCTTTTCGCTGGTCGATTAGTTCGCTAAGTTGTTGCAAGATATCACTCATAGTTTTGCTCTAAATCGAAGGGTTATGCCGCATTTACACAGCATAAATAGTTTTTGGATCTTTAATCACTGGGTCAACGGAGACCCAGTCACCTTGCTGTGTTGAAAATTGCTGGTACAGGCAACTTTCGCGACCCGTATGGCAAGCAATACCGCCATTTTGCTTGACGATTATCAACAATGTATCGGCGTCACAATCAAGTCTAATGTCAATTATTTGCTGTGTATGACCTGATGATTCGCCTTTATGCCATAGCCTTTGCCGCGAGCGAGACCAATAAACCGCCTCACCACGCTCAACGCTAGCATTTAATGCATCAGCATTCATCCACGCCAGCATTAACACTTTATTACTCTGTGCATCTTGAGCAATGGCAGGAATTAGACCTTGGCTGTTCCAGTTGATACGGCCAACAAGCAAACTGGTTGATTTGTTCATAGCAAGATTAATCAAAATAGTGGTTTCAGTTAAAAGTGTTGCTATTAAATCACAGATTCCTCCATTAGATAATAGTGACTAACACTTTTCGCAGATTTCTTCAGTTCGCGAGAACGTAAGTCAACGCACCCACCACCGCAAAAATAGCTATAACAGTGTGAAATATTCGTTGTTTTCTCAGTTGCGATTCAATTTGATCAATACTGGCTTTTAATTCCAGCGATGAAACGCTGTGACTGCCGGCTTGATGCAATTGCCTCAACAACAAATCGGGTAGACCTGGGAGTGCTTCAAGCAGTGCAGGTGATTGATTTTTAAACTCTTTAAAGAGTCTTTTGGGTGAGTAATATTCAGCCATCCACTTTTCAAGATAAGGGTGAGCGGTGGCCCATAAGTCCAACTCGGGGTAGAGTTGTCTTCCCAAGCCTTCAATATTAAGTAAAGTTTTTTGAAGTAATACCAGTGAAGGCTGCACTTGCATACCGAATCTTCTGGCCACTTGAAATAAATAAATGAGTAAAGTCCCAAATGAGATCTCAGCCAGCGGCTTTTCAAAAATAGGCTCACAGGCACTTCTAATCATGCCTTCAAAAGCATATTGATTGGTGCCTGCTGGGACCCAGCCTGATTCAATATGCAATTTAGCAACTAGGGCATAGTCACGATTAAATACAGCCAGAAGATTGCGGCCGAGGTAATAACGGTCGAAATCTGACAAGGAACCCATAATAGCGCAGTCAATTCCAATATAGCGGGGCGATTCAGGATTTTCCCTAGAGACAAAAATATTACCTGGGTGCATATCGGCATGAAAAAAATTGTGTTCAAAAACCTGAGTGAAAAATATTTGAACCCCATTTTCAGCTAGCGCTTTTAAATTGGTGTTGTTAGCCTTGAGGGCATCAATGTTGGCAACGGGAATACCATAAATACGTTCAACTACCATGATGTCGACAGTGCTAAGATCCCAAATAATAGCTGGAATAAATAATAATTTACTGAGTTCTTCAGTGGCTTCGAAGTTACGTTTGAGTTGTGCACAATTAGCCGCTTCACGTTTTAAATCAAGCTCATCAAAAATGGTATGTTCGTAGTCACTCACCACTTCACTGAGGCGCATGCGTTTTCCGTCAAGAGAGAATTTTTCAACCAAGTGAGCGATTAAAAACAATAATGCAATATCTTTGGCGATAACGTTTTCAATACCAGGACGAATAACCTTAACAACTACCTCTCTACCGTCATGAAGGGTCGCTGCATGAACCTGTGCAACTGAGGCTGAGGCTAGAGGTTCGACTGTAAAATCATTAAAAGCATGACTGACTGACTGTTGCAATGCAGCCTCTATAATAGCGACAGATGTCTTGCTATCAAATGCAGGTACCTGATCTTGCAGTAGCGCCAGTTCGTCAGCAATATCAGGCGCTAATAAATCTCTTCGGGTTGACAGTAGCTGCCCAAATTTAACAAACACGGGGCCGAGATCCTGCAGTGCCATTCTCAGTCTAGCCGCACGACTTTCAGGGCGGCTGCCTAGTAGATTAAAAAATTTCAGCAGGAGCTTAACAGGCGTCTTAAGGTTTTTTTGGGGCACTAAATTATCAATACGATACCGAAGAATGATACGAAAGATAACGATGATACGAATAATTTTTTTCATGATGAATGCGGTGTATTTTTTTTCTGTTGTCGTTTAATTTTTGCTTCAATGCGGTCAAGTTTCATTTCTAAATCTCTTAAGCGTTGGTAAAAGTTTTCGCTTTCGATTTTTGCTGGTAGGATACGTGCTTCTTCATGAAGAAAGTCTTCGAGCGTTCGCTTGGCTGTTTGCTTTGCTTGCTGACTAAAATTACTTATAGCATTTACGGCTTTACCGGTTAAGTGAGCAGGAATATCACCAACAAACTTGGCAAGCTGGCCTTCCCAGTCAAGTTCAATGTCCTCAGCGATATTTTTTAACGACATAAATAATTGAGTGTCGCCATGGATGACGAGCTTGCCATTTATCAATGCTGAAGCCAAATCTTCTGCTGTAAGTAAAGCTAACCAATCAGCTTGACTGCCTTGAATGCCTGCGTCTGCATCGCCCTCAAAATATTGAAGTACTCTAATGGTTGAGTCGATACGAAAATAAAGGGTGATCTCTGGCTTAGTACACCGTAGTTTAATAATACGGCCAGTATAATTAGCCAGTTTCTCTTGACTACAGGGATCAAGAAGAAGGCTGCGGTTGATCGCTTGCTCGAGTGCTGCGCAACTTGCGGCTATCAGTGTTGGATCTATTTTCATGTGATAGTGACCCGTTTATGCCTTTATGCCCTTATGGACTGCCACGATACCACCAGTCATATTATGATATTCACAATTAACAAAACCGGCATCTTCCAACATATCGTTCAGTGTTTCCTGATCAGGGTGCATTCGAATCGATTCAGCAAGATAGCGATAGCTTTCTTCATCTTGGGCGATTAATTTGCCAATTTTAGGAAGTAATTTAAAGGAGTAACCGTCATAAATTTTTGATAATAAAGGATTCGTAGGCGTTGAGAATTCCAATACTAATAAACGTCCACCTGGTTTCAGTACGCGCAAAATAGAGCGTAAGGCTAGGTCTTTATCGGTGACGTTGCGAAGGCCAAAGCCAATTGTGACACAGTCAAAGTAGTCTGATTGAAACGGCAGATATTGCGCATCACCAAGAACATAGCTAATATTATCTGTATTGCCTAAATCAGTTTGTTTGTCTCGCCCTGTTGCTAGCATCGATTGGTTGATATCAGATAAGATAACCTCGCCTTCATCACCAACTAAGCGACTAAATTTAGCCGCCAGATCGCCAGTGCCTCCCGCCAGGTCAAGCACTCGATGCCCTTGACGAACAGCTGACACTTCAATGGTAAAACGTTTCCAGAGCCGATGGATGCCAGCTGACATCAAATCATTCATAATGTCATAGCGACTTGCAACGGAAGTAAAAACCTGCCCGACTAACCCTGCTTTTTTGTCTTTATCGACTTGCTGAAAGCCAAAATGAGTAGTGGTGGATTCATTAGAATCAACCGATGCATCAGTTTCAGGGTGTTGGTTATCCATCGTTACCTCTTTCTTAGCCGGACTAAAACAATATTCATTAAAGCTTGGCCAGCCTATGAGGTAATATTGTACTCTCCTAGCGGCTAAGAAAATAGACCAGCCTGCCAGGAGGCCACTGTCATCCAGTGATCAATTATAAAGAAATGCGCTTATCCAGCGCCTAGCTGGAGAATCCAGATGCAGCTGATTAGGCCGATTATCCAGACGATTGAGCGTAAAATTGCTAAATCAGCCAAATAGCAAATAGCGTGTGCTACCCGCATGCCAAGAAAAATATAGGCAGGGAGTAGCATTTGATCGGCACTTGCGCCCATTAAATAAGCACCTAAAATAGCAGCAGAAAACAACGGCAAGGCTTCCCAAGCATTTTGTTGAGCCGCGATGCTTCTACTACCAGCGCCGCTCAGTCCAGCAGCTTGTTGACGCGGATTATTGTTATCGACCACGCCAAACTCTTTGTGTTTAAAATAGTGGCTGATAAAATTTAAAATAATAGGCATCATGGCTACTGCAAATAAGATATTAACGATTGTGTTCATTTTTTTTCCTTTTAATGGGTCTTGATGTGGCAAGTTTTTAAAGACAAAAAATACGTATTAAATGAATATAGTATACAGTCTGGCCTTCATGCCTTACATTTATGATAGTTTAGTTTTATTAAGAATTGTATGATTCAGGCAATACAAACGTGTTTAAGAATGGGTATTTTAATGACTGATCAACCTTTTTTAGTCAAGCCGTCTAGTCAAATGACCCTGACGGAAATAGAAATTTTTTTATCGCAGAGCAAAATACCTTTAAGAATTTCGAGCGTGGGCTCAGACGGATTCCCCTTAGTGTCATCATTATGGTTTATCTATCAGCATGATTGTTTCTTTTGTGCTATTCATCGATCTTCTCTGGTAGCTAAGCGATTTTTACTGAATGAAAAATGTGGTTTTGAGGTGGCCGCTGACAGCATGCCTTATAGTGGCGTCCGCGGTCAGGGCGTCGTTAGCATGGCGTTAGGCAATGCTGAGCTGTTACTGAATCAACTCTTCAAAAGATATGCGGTTGAACCAGATGCTTATCTTGCGAAATGGCTGTTAAGCCGCAGTGAGGATGAATATGTTTTGCAAATTTCACCTAAATGGTTAACGGCTTGGGATTTTTCTTCGCGCATGAAAAAATAGCTTATCAAAGGTAAGTAGGTAGCTAAAATTTAATAATGTCGACATTGGCTTCGCGGCATTTATTTGATCGTTTTAGCTGAGCAAGATAGCTTTGCCAGTAGTCATCATGCTTGACGCATAATTGATGTAAGTATTCCCACGAATAAATGCCACTGTCGTGCTGGTCATCAAAAAAAATCTGTATGGCGTAGTTGCCAACACTGGCAATTGATGTGATGCCAATGTCTTTTTTTCCAAACTGGAGAGTTGCTTGGTTTGGGTGGTGTCCTCTGACTTCTGCTGAAGGCGAGAGAACCCTGAGGTATTCAGCGCTGAGTAAATATCGCTGATTAGTGTTGAACACTAACTCGAGCTGTTTAGAAATTTTGTGTAATTGAATTTTCTGTGGTTTCACGACTGACTCATTTGAAAAATTAGAGCTGCTATTATTTATAAAATAAACCGGCTTAGATCTTCATCGGCTGCGAGTGCTTGCAGTTGCTGGTCAACGTATTTTTGATCAACTATGATACGCTGGCCACCAAGATCGCTGGCTTCAAAAGACGCGCTTTCTAGCAGCCTTTCCAGAATCGTATGCAACCTACGTGCGCCAATATTTTCAGTTTTTTCATTAACTTGCCATGCAGTTTGCGCAATGCTAGCAATGCCGTCTGGCGTGAATTCAAGACGCAATCCTTCTGTCTCTAATAGTGCCTGATACTGCTCGGTCAACGACGCGTGAGGTTCGGTTAATATCTTTTCAAAATCATCGGCAGATAAGGGGTCGAGTTCAACTCGAATAGGCAAGCGGCCCTGCAACTCAGGAATCAAATCGGAAGGTTTTGACAAATGAAAAGCGCCAGAAGCAATAAATAGAATGTGGTCAGTTTTAATGGAGCCATGTTTAGTGCTAATTGTACTTCCTTCGATTAAAGGTAAAAGATCGCGCTGCACACCTTCGCGAGAAACATCTCCGCCACCGACTTCCTGGCGTTTTGCGACTTTATCAATCTCATCAATAAACACAATACCAGTTTGTTCTGCAGCTTGGATGGCGTCGGCTTTTAGCTCGTCTTGGTTGATAAGTTTATTGGCCTCCTCATCCTTTAGTTGTTTTAAAGCATCTTTGACCATGAGTTTGCGGGTGATTTTTTTGTCCTTAGAGAAATTTGAAAACATGCCCTGCAACTGATTAGTCATGTCTTCCATGCCTGGGGGGGCCATTATTTCAATACCTACAGGTGAATCGATAAGTTCAATATTGATTTCCTTATCGTCAAGTTCACCTTCGCGCAATTTTTTTCGAAATAATTGACGGGTTTGAGTCTGCTTTTCGCTTTCATCAATGTCTCTTGCCGAGGGTAGTAGCGCATCTAAAATACGTTCTTCAGCTGCTTCGCAAGCTCGATGATCCACTTTTGCTACGGCGCTTTCCCGATGGTTTTTAATTGCTACATCTACAAGGTCTCGAATAATAGATTCAACGTCTCGTCCGACATAACCGACTTCAGTGAATTTTGTGGCTTCAATCTTAATGAATGGTGCATTTGCTAGTTTGGCAAGTCGGCGAGCAATTTCAGTTTTGCCGACGCCTGTAGGGCCAATCATGAGTATATTCTTCGGTGTGATCTCGCCACGAAAATCTTCGGCTAATTGCATTCTTCGCCAGCGGTTACGTAATGCGATTGAAACTGCTCGTTTCGCAGCGCTTTGGCCAACAATGTGCCTATCAAGTTCGTGTACAATTTCTCTTGGTGTCATCGACATTTATCTGATTAACCTCATCATTTACGGGATTATAATTTGTTACTAATTAGTTTCTAAGCTTTCAATAGTTTGGTTATGGTTTGTATAAATACAAATATCTCCAGCAATCGCCAGTCCTTTTTTGACGATATCTTCTGCACTAAGCTCAGTATTGTCGAGCAATGCCCGAGCGGCGCTCTGAGCAAAAGGCCCACCTGAGCCGATCGCAATTAAGCTGTCTTCGGGCTCAATGACATCGCCATTGCCTGTAATTATGAGTGAGGTTTTAGCGTCAGCAACCGCTAAAAGTGCTTCCAGTCGTCTTAGTGAGCGATCGGTTCGCCAGTCTTTAGCAAGCTCGACTGCGGCTCTGGTTAGGTGGCCTTGATACTTTTCGAGTTGGGCTTCAAAACGTTCAAATAATGCAAAGGCATCGGCTGTGCCGCCAGCGAATCCTGCAATAACGCCACCACGATAAAGGCGCCTGACTTTTCGAGCATTGCCTTTCATGATGGTGTTGCCCATTGATACTTGTCCGTCGCCACCGATGACGACATGACCATTGCGGCGTACCGATAAAATTGTGGTTCCCCTGTATTGCTCCATTAGTAACACCTTTAATGTTTATTTTTTCATTGTACCGTAGGTTATCGTGTTTCTTCTCTTACCATCGTTTCAAGGTTGTTAGCCATTAATATTGACTGAGCTGCAGTCACTTCGCGGCGTGACGTGTAAGGCCCAACAGTGACTCGGTGCCACCGGTTTCCTGATACATTGACACTTGCATGAATGTCAGGTTCAAATCCCAGTAACGTTAACTCAACTAACCGTTGCTCAGCTTGCTCTTCTGTTTGAAAAGAGCCTGCTTGAACGAGGTAAACGGTCTCTTGTTTATCGTTGCTAAGGTTTTTGTTGACCTTTAATTTTTTGATCTCGACGGCATTTTGTTTAAATTTATCATAAAAAGTAAACGCTTGTTTTTTATGGTTTAGTGACTCTTCTTGTGTCGGAATATTTTTATCGCTGGATGGCTCTTTAATTTTGCTGCTGTCAATTTCTATCGTACTGATAAAATACAATCCTAAGGCAAATATAAGAGCAATAATAATGGTTGATGAGACGCGTAGATTGGAGAGTGCGGCTTGATCGCGTGGGCGATTTTTTTTGGGTTTTGCGTTGTTTTTTTTATTAACCATATTAGAGAGTGCCCTTGGCTGGATCCGAAAACCGAATGGATAAGGCTGAATCTAGATTTAATAAATGCATCATTTTACATTTTTTCAGGTGCGCTAACGCCGAGTAATTCTAAGCCATTTTCGATCACCTGGCGACTGGCTTCGGCCAATGTTAATCGGGCGTTGCGTAGTGTGTCGTCAGCGACTAATAATTGCCATTCCTTTTGTTGTGAGCCGCTGGCATACCAGGCATGAAGATTAGCGGCCAGGTCACGCAGGTAGCTTGCTACGTTATGCGGTGCGAAGTCCCGTGCACTGCTCGCCACACAGTCTGGATAGGCAGCTAGAGTTTTCAGTAACGCCAGTTCGGCATCGCTAGTCAGCAAATTTAGATGTTCTTTTCCTATGGTCAAATCAAAAGGCTTCCATTTTTCAACCGCCTGCCGCATCACACTGCAGACTCTAGCGTGCGCGTATTGGATATAAAAAACAGGGTTATCGTTGCTTTTTTGTAACGCCAAATCAATATCAAATGTTAATTGTGAGTCTGCTCGTCGTGCAACTAAAAAGTAACGTGTTGCATCACAGCCTACTTGTTCAATTAAGTCACTTAAGGTTACATAGCTACCTGCACGTTTAGAGATTTTTACTTCTACACCATCGCGCATTACAGTGACCATTTGATGCAAGACATAGTCAGGCCAACCTTTGGGAATGCCAACATTTAAAGCTTGTAAACCAGCCCTAACACGTGTGATTGTGCTGTGATGGTCAGCACCTTGCTCGTTAATTACCGTTTTAAAACCGCGTTGCCATTTCCCTAAATGATAAGCGACGTCGGGAACAAAATAAGTATAGCTACCGTCTGACTTACGCATGACTCGGTCCTTGTCATCGCCAAAATCAGTCGTTTTTAACCACAATGCACCATCAGCTTCATAGGTAAAACCGTTAGCGATCAATGCTGCTACCGTCGAATCGACTTTTCCCTCACTGTAAAGAGCTGACTCTAATGAGTAGACATCGAAGCCAACCCGAAATGCCTTAAGATCGATATCTTGCTCATTACGCAAATAAGCCACCGCATAATCACGAATTGCAGCACTATTATTAGCCTCGGCCAATGCCAGCGCTCCGTTTATCGGTTTACCCGCCATGTAGTCAGCAGCTAATTCTACAATGTATTCGCCACGATACCCGTCTTCTGGCCATTGAGAGTCATCAGGGCCAACACCCTGACAGCGCAATTGCACCGAGGTGGCTAAATTATTAATTTGTTGACCCGCATCATTATAATAAAACTCACGGGTCACATTCCAACCGCTGGCGCTGAGGAGACGGCAAATACTATCGCCAACAGCCGCTCCTCTACCATGTCCGACATGCAGCGGTCCAGTTGGGTTAGCAGAGACAAACTCGACCTGAGCGTTGCGAGGCTTGCCTGCTTCGTCATGGCCCTGTTGGTTATGGCCAAAACATGCTGCTTGTTCGAGTATCTGCAGAACCACGTCGGTTTTTGCAGTTTTTGCTAAGAAAAAATTGATAAAACCGGGGCCGGCAATTTCGGTGCTTAAAATCAGTTGATTAGCGGGAAGGTTTTCGCAAATTAATGTGGCCAGTTCTCGAGGCGCCAAACCGCTAGATTTTGCTAGCGCCAAGGCAATATTACAGGCCAAATCACCGTGACTGGGATCGCGAGTGCGCTCAACTTTTATGCTAGGAAGGGTGACCGGCGGCAGTGTTTTATTGCTGATCAAGCCTTCAATGGCCTGTTGAATGAGTTGTTGGATAATGTCTTTCATGTATGCAGTGGTCTCAGATTTTATGGCGACGCTGGATGAATCAGTGTCTTAGCGTCTTAAAAGCGCCGCCCGTAGTGTGGCATCAACGTATCGGCTTAGCCATTATGGCCAGTCCTATCTCATCCGACAAGGTCGACGTGTGCTTAGATAACATCTTGCGGATCAATATCAACCCCCCAGCGGAAACCGCTGGGCAATTTCATTGCTTCAAGCTGCTGAATAAATTGTTTAACTGTGCCATGAAGCGCTTTGCGCTGCTGTGATTTTATGACCAGCTGGGCGCGATGTCTGCCTGCACGTTTTTCCATAATGGTCGCTAATGGTCCTAAGATTTGGCAGTAGTTATTTGCATTATGATCACGTAATAGGTCATTAAGGGCTTGCATGGCTTGTTGGGGCTTTAGACTGTCTGCCCGCAATATGGCCATATGAGTAAAAGGCGGTAATGAATACAGTTCCCGCTCGGCCATTAATGTTGCTTTAATGCCTTGATAGCTGTGCTGTTGCCAACTCATCAGCAGGGGATGATCAGGCAGATGAGTTTGAATTAACACGCGACCCATTGTGTCACTTCGGCCTGCACGGCCGGCTACTTGGGTCAGCAGTTGCAAGGTTTTTTCAGCACTTCGAAAGTCGGGGCTATAAAGCCCTTGGTCAATGTCTAATATCACAACCAAGCTGAGTGCAGCGAAGTGGTGGCCTTTGGCGAGCATTTGAGTGCCAACAAGTATTGCTGGATGACCGCGATTAATGGCCTCGATTTGAGCTCCCATGGCTTTCTTGCCTTGTGTGCTGTCGCGGTCAATACGAATAATCTCATGCCGAGGAAATAAATCAGCTAACGTCTCGGCGCTCCGCTGGGTGCCTTGACCTACTTTTAATAAGTTGTTTGATTGGCATTGCTGACAGTGGCTTGGCACTGCTGTTCTAAAGTCGCAGTGATGACAGCGAAGATTTTCAGGTCGTTGATGGAGTGTGAGCCGAGCATCGCATTGGCCGCACTGTGCTTGCCAGCCGCAATCATGGCACATCAATAGAGGCGCAAAGCCGCGTCGATTCACAAACACCATAGCCTGCTTACCCTCAGCAAGCGTCTGGTTAATAGCACTAATTGACTGATCACTAAAGCCTTGGTGCAATGCTAACCGCCGGATATCGACAAGCTCAATCTTGGGCGGTTTAGCGTTACCTGCTCGGTTTTTAAGAACTATATGCCCGTATTTGTTAGCCTTGACGTTAGCATAGGTCTCTAGTGATGGCGTGGCGGAACCGAGAATAACGGGTATTTTTTGTTTTTGAGCTAAAATAATGGCCACATCACGTGCTGAGTAGCGGATACCGTCTTGTTGTTTGTAGGAATTGTCGTGTTCTTCATCAATAATAATAATGCCTAGATTTTGGGTGGGTGTGAACACTGCAGAGCGCGTTCCTATAATAATGCTTGCTTTACCTTCTTTGCTGGCTGTCCAGGCGGCAAGCCGCTCACGATCGTTTAAGCCTGAATGAAAAATAGCAATCGATACGCTAAAACGAGCAACAAACCGTTGAATCGTTTGAGGGGTTAACCCAATTTCAGGCACCAGCACCATCGCTTGTTGTTGCTGCGCTAATACTTTTTCAATCGCGCGTAAATACACTTCAGTTTTACCGCTGCCAGTAATTCCTTCAAGCAAAAGAGTCTCAAAGCTGCCAAGACTGTGGTCAATTAACTGATTGGCATCAATTTGCTCGGTGTTTAATGTGGGCCGTATGTCATCGCCCTGACCAAGCAGTAAACTTTGGCAATCTGAGGGGTAATAGCCTTGAGAAGAGCGGGTGATTAAGGCTTTTTTTTCTAATGCCAGAGCGGTAGGGCGAGAGTGTCCTTCGGCTTTTAGTTGTTGTTCAGAAATGGCGGCATGGCTGTCGTTATTCGTTGCCTGTTCGCGCAGTCGATTAAGCAATGACTGCTGTTTAGGCGCTCGGTTTATTGCTTCTTCATTGAGCCCTGAGCCGTGTTGAGTAATTTGCCAGTACTGCTGAGTATAAGCGTCATAAAGCCCGCCTTTACGAAGTGTATTGGGCAATAAATTAAGAACGGTATCACCCAGCGGGTGGTGGTAATATTGGCTCATCCATCGACCCAGTGCCAGCATGTCATGATTGAGAAGGGCAAAACTATCGAGTGACTGTTTAATGGTTTTCAGTTTATCCGCTGCAATTGTCGATAAGGCGGAATGGCCAATCACTACGCCGGTCATATTCCTTCGCCCAAAAGGGACCTGCACGCGACTCCCGACTGGATAATTTTCAGCGATTTGACCCGCAGCGGGCAAATAATCGAAGTGTTGCCGCAGTGGAGAAGCAATCACAACTTGAATAATCTGTGCGGGGGCGGTACTCATCGAGGGGTTGGAATCCTGGGCCATCAAGAATAATCGTTGCGTCGTTTTGTCTGTGCTTAAGTTTACTCTGTTTCGGCCTAATAGGCTCGAACTGTTGAAGCAAGAAATTTCGCTTCGATCACTTATCACTCAGGTTAATGCTAAGCTTATGTTTTTAAATGTTTATTTATTTTTATGCGCGACCTGGCATGCTTTTTTTTGTTTCAGCGGGCAAGAGTCTACAAAGTGATCAAAATAACAGCGGTGTATGCGGGCCAATTCACTTGCTTGCTGGCTTGATTCTGGTAGAATCTCGCGCTCTTTAAATGATGCAAGTTGATACGGTACCGGTTGCTGACCTCCCAATAGTGGGTTTGCTAGTGAATCGGAGAGCGGTATCCCACACTGATCAAGGACAATCCATGAAAGCTGATATACATCCAGAATACCAAACTGTTATTTTCCATGACACGAGTGTCGATGAATATTTTGTGACTCGTTCAACATTAAAAACCAGCCAAACAATAGAATGGAAGGATGGTGAAACCTATCCCTACTGTACGGTAGATACTTCGTCTGCCTCCCACCCATTTTATACCGGTCAGCAAAAAATATTGGATACCGGTGGCCGTGTTGACCGCTTTAACAAACGCTTTGGCAATCGCTCGACTAAGAAGTAGCGAGCGTGCTGATGTCACTGGCCACTTGCGGTCAGTGACAGTTCTGTGTTGCTGGCATAGTCGCTCAGACCTCATAAGCCACTGATAAAAAACGTCATTTATTAGCCTCCACCTTGTCTGAATAACAGTAATCCATCAAATTGCCCAACCTTTTTCTTTTTATAGTTGCATAAGACCCTTAATCTGTGTGTTCGTTTTGTGCCTGAATAAGTTTGTCTCCCCATTCTTATTTATGGGGCAGCAATTTTATCAGCTTCTTTTGGTTTATTATGACAACTCGCTTTTCTAAAGACACGCCTAAGCAGACTGCCTTGGATTATCATGCTCTTCCTGAGCCAGGCAAAATCTCAATTGCTTTAACTACCTCGGCAGAGACACAAGATGATCTTGCCCTAGCCTACAGTCCAGGCGTCGCTGAACCAGTAAGAGCGATTGCTGAAAATCCTGAACGGGCCTACGATTACACCATCAAAGGTAATTTTGTTGCAGTGATCAGTAATGGCAGCGCTATCCTTGGATTGGGTAATTTGGGGGCGCTCGCAAGTAAGCCTGTAATGGAAGGTAAGGCCTTATTATTTAAGCGCTTCGGTAAAATTGATTCCATAGATATTGAAGTTGATACCAATGACACAGAAAGTTTTATTGAGACAGTAAGGAATATTTCAAAAACCTTTGGTGGCATAAATCTTGAAGATATAAAGGCGCCTGAGTGTTTTGATATTGAAAGACGGTTGCAGGCTATGTGCGATATACCTGTTTTTCATGATGATCAGCATGGGACTGCAATTGTCACAGCTGCAGCATTAATTAATGCGCTTGATTTACAAGGTAAAACGCTTGCAAATGCTAAAATAGTTTGCCTTGGCGCGGGCTCTGCGGCTATCGCAGGAATGCGGTTACTGATTAGTTTAGGCGCCGAAGCCCAAAATATTATTATGCTTGATCGCTTAGGTGTTATCTATCAAGGTAGAGCTGAAGTGAATGAATTTAAAGCTGAGTTTGCCATAGAGACAGAGGCACGTACATTGAGTGATGCATGCGTTAATGCCGATGTATTTATTGGACTTTCAGGCTCGAACTTACTGGCTGCAGAGATGCTTTTGACAATGGCCGCTAACCCCGTTATTTTTGCTTGTTCAAATCCTGATCCGGAAATTGCACCTGCCATCGCACATGCGACTCGCGACGATATTATTATGGCGACGGGCCGTTCTGATTTACCTAACCAAGTGAATAACGTACTGGGCTTTCCCTATATTTTTAGGGGTGCGCTTGACGTTAGAGCGCGGCAAATTAATGAAGCAATGAAAATTGCCGCAGTGCATGCATTAAAAGATCTGGCTAGAGAGGCTGTTCCTGTCGCGGTAGCTCAAGCTTGTGGTTTGAAAGAACTCAGTTTCGGTAAAGAGTATATTATTCCAAAACCACTCGATCCACGCCTATTACATAGAGTATCTGCGGCTGTTGCTAAGGCTGCAGTTGAAAGCGGTGTCGCACAACTACCGTTTGATGAAAAAAAATATCGCTAAAATAATTCTTCATTGATTCGCATTTCTTTAGGTTTCGATGCGCGCAATATGGTGGACGTTGGTTGTGGAGAGTGTTCTTCGAGGAACAGTTCAAAGCGGGTATTTTTTGACAGCTCATTTGCTATAAGACCAGACTCACTGTCGATCTTCACGGATACCATACCGCTAGGCCGAATAGCTGTGGTTTGGTCAAGCTTGTCGAGATTGCCTCGCATAAAGTCTATCCATATAGGCAAAGCTGCTGAGCCACCATACTCACGGGTACCAATATTTTGATTATTATCAAATCCTAGCCATGTGGTGACGACTAAATCAGGATGGTAGCCAGAAAACCAGGCATCGGTAGGACCGTTTGTGGTGCCGGTTTTTCCTGCCAAATCGGAGCGACCTAAAACCTTGGCTTTTCTTGCTGTTCCTTTCTGAATAGCGTCTTTTAAAATACTATCGATAATGTACACCACTCGTGCATCCATAATTCTTTTAGCTGGCTCACCGGACTTCACTTTCTCACTCAATAAAGCGTCAAGAGAATCGGCCTCTTTGAATTCTTGGTTGTCAACATTGGCTGATATTCGTGTATTGAAGCAGTCGATGCAAGTGTTGACTCTAGGCGATTTAAAAATCACTTTTCCATCTCTGTCAAGGATCTCATCAACAAGATACGGCGTTACTTTGTAGCCACCATTTGCAATGCTTGAATAAGCAGTGGCTAGTTGCAGCGGTGTCATGGCATAACTTCCTAATGCTAGTGATAAGTCTCTTGGTAGCGGCCTATCATTGAACGTAAAACGATCTAAGTAGCGTATTGCGTTGCCAATACCCAGCTCTTGCAGTAAGCGAATTGAAACTAAGTTTTTAGATTTATACAAAGCTTGACGAATGGTTGTTGGCCCAGAAAAAGTACCGCCTGAATTTTGAGGTCGCCAATCACTTTCGAGTTGTTGATCTGAGAATACAATGGGAGCATCATTAATAAGAGTGGCAGCGGTGAAACCACTTTCGAGGGCGGCTGCGTATATGAAAGGCTTCAGGTTTGAGCCAGTTTGGCGATGGGCTTGAGTAGCACGATTAAACTTACTTGATCTGAAATCAAAGCCACCAATTAATGCGCTAATTGCGCCTTCATTTGGTTGTATAGCAATTAAACTGGCGCTGACATCAGGAATTTGCGTTATGAATAAATCTTGGCTTTTAGACGAGGTTTTTATTCGGATCACATCTCCGGGCTTAAATAATTCTGCAAGATTATTTACCGTTGGGCCGCGTTTATTTTCTGTGATGTAGACTCGTAAAGGGTTGGTTTTTTTATTCCAAAGAAAGACAATATTTTGGTTGTCAGGAAGGAGTAAATGTACGTAATTCTGAGGGTTAATCGACGGTGACTGTTCTTCATTGTTATGGAGCTCTGGGGCATCGTTTGACACTGCTTGAGGTGGCTTTGGCGTGTTAGAGAAAGATATGATTACTGCTGGCCGTAGACCGTTGATCGTCTGTAATTGATTGATCATTGATGGCCATTGCTCGCGCTGATCCAAAGGAAACGTTTGCTCAGGTCCGCGGTGGCCATGCCTTAGATCATAGTTGTATAAGCCGTTTTCGACGGCTTGTTGAGCCAGTATTTGCTGGTGACTATTAATAGTTGTTTTAATGGTAAAGCCATCGGTATACGCATTACGTCCCAGTTTTTCTACTGCAAGATTACGTGCTATTTCCGCAGCATGACCGGCCTCTAATTCAAGAGTGGTGCCATGATAGCGAGCAGTGACTGGTTGTGAGGTAGATAGTGTCTGCTCCTCCTCGGATATAAAACCTAGCTTGTTCATCCTGCCTAGAATCCAATTGCGACGTATTAATGCTCGCTGAGGGTTGTTGATGGGGTTATAAGCCGAAGGCGCTTTTGGTAAGCCGGCAATCATTGCTAATTGCGCTAGATTTAGCTTATTAATCGGCTTCCCATAATAGACCTGTGCCGCAGCTTGAACTCCATAAGCGCGTTTGCCTAAATAAATTTTATTCATATAAAGCTCAAGAATTTGATCTTTAGACAGGCTTTGTTCTATTTGTATGGCCAAAAAAATCTCGTTGAATTTCCGTAAAAAAGTTTTCTCACTGCTAAGGAAAAAATTGCGAGCAACTTGCATGGTAATAGTGCTACCGCCACTTTGAATCTTACCAGATGCGAAGAGTTGCAATGCGGCTCGCAACAATCCTGCCATGTCGACACCTTGATGTTGTAAAAATCTATCGTCCTCCGCTGACAAAATAGCGTTGATAAATTGAGAGGGCACTTGTTCTTTTTTTATTGGAGTTCTTAGCTTTTCTCCAAACTCTCCCATTAATTTTCCATTTTGTGAATAGATTCGCAAAGGTACTTGAAATTTTGCCTCTTGCAGCACATCGACTGACGGTAACTTCGGGCTAAGATATAAATATGTTGCACAGACAATGATGACGCCAGATAGAGCGACTAACAGGATCAATGTAAAAAGAGTTTTTAATGTGGACTTTCGTGCTTGCATATTTGTCTGTTTGACCTTGGGGACACAAATTATTAATTGGACAGGATAGCGAAAAGAAAGCGAAGAAAACAAGTAAAAAAAGCGAATCGCAGAAATAAGTGCAAATAACGTTCCAAAGCAAGCCATTATCTAACAACTTGGCGAATTATTCACGAACAGAGGAGGGTGACGATGGTGAAGTATATCAATAACTTAAAAATAGTAATGCAATCGTTACAAGACACTATTAATTCATATGGCATTAAACGTGCGGTAAAAAATCTGCGGAAGACGCCTTCTTTACTGGGTATCGATATAAATGACCAGTTTATAGTGCTGGTTGAGTTAGATGCAGACGGTCAAGATTTGACAGTCATAAGTTATGCAATTAAAAAATTACCAATGAACGCCATTGTGAATGGGGCAATAAAAAATCCTGATATTGTTTGCGAGCAGCTATTAAGTTTAATTGAAGAGGCAAACACTCGAACCAAAAAAGTTGCAATAGCTGTTTCAGGGTCTTCAGTTATTACTAAAACGATTTATATGCCAGCCAATCTGAATGACGATTATCTGGAAGCAAAAATATTTGCTGATGCAGACAAGTATATTCCTTATCCGCTGGATGATGTGTCGATAGACTTTGCAACAATCAATACCGGCGGTAATAAAGACAGTGAAATATTATTGGCAGCATGCCGAAAAGAAATGATTGATGAAAGAGTCGATATACTTACAAAAATTGGCTTAGACCCTGTCATTGTTGATATTAAGATTTACAATATTGAACGTGCCTTTTCCTTGATTAAAAAAAACCATGCCTACAAAAGTAATGAAATCATTGCTTTATTTGAGCGTAATTCTGGCTTATCTCTGACGGTGATAAAAGGTGAGACGGCTGTTTTTCATAAAGAAGGGTCTTTCGTTGTCAATGATAACGAAACCGATCGAGCCATAGACGATAAAGTAAAAAGCGCTGAAAATGAACTGCTTCAATTAGTCGGTGAAGATAATAAAAATGAAGACAAAGAAAAAATTGCTCTGCACATACAAGCTGCCTTGCAATTTTTCATGTCTTCAAGTCAGCACGAACAAATTGACCGTATTATATTAGCAGGTAATTTTTTGTCTATTAACGAGCTTTCAATTTGGCTAGGTGATTGGCTTAAAATACCAACCAGCGTTGCGAATCCACTGGCTCATATGCAAGTGGCTGAGTCAGTAGACTGTCATGCAATAAACGATAACGGTTCATTGTCGATGGTTGCATGCGGACTTGCGATGCGAGGCCTGTCGTGTCAATAACGATTAACTTATTACCGTGGCGTGAAAATGCCCGTGAAAAAGTCAGAAAAGATTTCTTAAGAAATCTAGTGATATGTTTTATTTTATCAATGATCAGTTGCATGCTAGCGTTTTATGACGTTGAGCGTCGTATATCAAAGCAAGTATCACGAAATGGTTATTTATTAACTCACGTATCACTTTTAGATAAAAAAATAAATCAGATTAAAAGTATATCGATTCAACGTGAACAATTAGATTTTCGAATGGAGGTTATACAATCCTTGCAAGGCTATCGACCTATGGTTGTTCATGTGTTTGATCAGCTGGTTAAAACGTTGCCAGAGGGTGTTTATTACACGAATTTATCAAGGCAGCAACAGATGTTAACAATCGTGGGTTTGGCTTCAGTCAATGGTCAGGTCTCTTCATTAATGAGAAGGCTAGACGCCTCACCGTGGCTGCAAGGGGCTGAGCTTCTATCCATCGTTGAGAGCGACCAACAACAACCTTTAAAACGTTTTGTTCTCGAGGTTGATGTTCATCAAATTAATAATCAGCCAGATGAGCCTGATTCATGAAAGTACAATTCTTATCGATTCAAATTTGGGTAAAAAATTTGCGGCATTTTGATATGGCTGCAATTGATTGGTATGACCTTAGTTCTTGGCCTAAAGGTCTGAGAGTCTCGGTGCTGTCAATTTTTTTTATAATTTGTTTATCTGCCTCAGGTTTTTTAGTGTTAAAAGAAAAAATTGACTTATTACTTTTTGAAAAAAATAAAGAGTTAAGTCTTAAAATTGATTATCAGAAAAAATACGCAGAGGCTGCTGATCTAACAAAGTTAAAACAACAAGTCCTTCAAATGCAAACTATTTTTGAAGGACTGATTGGCCAGCTTCCCTCAGAGACTGAAGTTCCCGCGTTGCTTGAAGATATAACTCATGCGGGTGTAAATAACGGTTTAGTGTTCAAAAAAATTGAGTTAAAAGATGAAATACCTAAAGATTTCTTCATTGAGCTTCCCATTATGATCGACGTTTCAGGTTCGTATCATGACTTGGCGGCTTTTGTTAGTGGAGTTTCAAGTTTGCCGCGAATTGTTACGCTACATGACTTTGATATATCTTTAGAAGATAACAGTTCTGACCAGCTTTCGATGACTATTTTAGCAAAAACATACCGTTATAAAATTGCTGAAAAAAATTCTGCAATGGCAGGTGGTTGACATGAGGAGCGTTATTCTTTGTGTGGTTGTTTTCTTGTCTTCTTGTGGTGGCAACAACCATCAAGATTTGGCTGCATTCATTGACGCAGTGAGTCGTGATGCAGTACCAACAGTTATCGATATCCCTAAGTCCGAAAGCTATCACTCTTTTAAATACGATGTTGCTAGTTATCGGTCGCCTTTTACGCCTGCAATTGATTCTCTGCCTGAAAAAAACCTATCGCATAATGAGCAGGATATGGTTAAGCCAGATTTTAACAGGGCTAAGCATTACTTAGAAAGTATTCAAATCGAGAAGATGACTATGGTTGGAACGATCAGTCAATTTTCTATTCAATGGGCTTTATTAATGACCAGTAACGGCCAAATACATAAGGTAAAAAAGGGTCAATTTATTGGGCGAAATCATGGCCGTGTCACGGATGTAAGTAATGAGTATTTACAAGTTAATGAAATAATTAGTAATGGCCAAAACACTTGGGCTAATCGAGTGAGGACAATAAAAATGCAGGTAATTAAACAATGATGATTAGCATTTATAAACGGGTATCGGGTCAATTTTTATCTTGCTTTCTCTGCCTTCTACTATCGAATGTGCAGGCGGGACAGATAACAGATCTTAATTTTCAATTGGGAAGCAACGGCACCCCGAGCTTAGTGGTTACCTTTTTTGATCGAGTGATGAAGCCTTCTATTGTTGTTAATCAATATTCGATTGTTTTAGATTTTCCTTCAACGGAGCTTAAAGAAGGCCTTGCAAACAATTATAACGTTCAAGACTTTAACACAGTTGCGAATAATTTTTTCGTTAAAAGGGTCGATGACCGCATAAATATTGAAATTTTCACTGAGTCGCCAACGACCTTAACTTCGGTTTTTTCTCTGCATCAATTTACACTTACTCTTGAAAATAAAAATGATATTGGTATGAGCGATACAATAGAGCCAATTTATAGCGGCGACCCCTTATCATTGAATTTCCAAGATATTCAGGTTCGCTCTGTTCTGCAAATTATTGCAGATTTTACTGACTTGAACTTAGTAACATCAGATTCTGTCACTGGTAGCATCACCTTAAGATTAAAAGATGTGCCATGGGATCAAGCCTTAGCATTGATCTTAAAAACCAAAGGCCTTGGCCAGCACCGTGTTGGAAATGTGTTAATGGTGGCGCCAGCTAATGAAATTGCTGAGCGAGAGTTACAGGCAATTGAGTCTCGTCAGCAGCTAGAGAATTTGTCACCATTGCATACAGAAATAATACACATTCGTTACGCAACAGCAAATGACATTTATTCATTGTTGGGTGATCAAGCTAGTTTAGAACCGTACGCTGACGTTGGCAGCGACAGTGCACCATTTCTATCATCGCGAGGAAGAATAGTTGTCGATCAGAGAACCAACGCACTTTTGGTCACTGATACAACAGATAATATAGCTACCTTTCGCGAGCTTATTGAACAGATAGACATTCCCCTTAGGCAGGTTATGGTTGAGGCGAGAATTGTTGTGGCCAATGATAGCTTTGATCAGCAAATTGGGGTTCGCTGGGGCGGTGGTGCGGCTCAACAAGGCACTGGGGATCGCTTTGGTATCGGTGGCAGTCTTGAGTCATTGTCTAACCCGTCAGGCTCGGGTGATGATCTTACTAGTGTCTTCGATTTTGCCAATGGTAATGCAAGTCTTCGCTTTCCCGAGGCCAATTTTGTTGATCTTGGTGTGAGTGAGGCTATCGGCCAACCCCAGACTATTGCGGTTGGCTTTCTCAGTGATAATTTTGCCCTCAACGCTGAACTAAGCGCTATTGCTGCAGAAGGTCGAGGAGAGATTATTTCACAACCAAGGATCATCACTGGTGATAAGCAAGAGGCTGAAATAAAATCAGGTGAAGAGATTCCCTATGTAGAATCTTCTGCTAGTGGTCGATCCACAATCAAGTTTAGAGAGGCCGTGTTAAGTTTAAACGTTAGGCCTACCATCACCGCTGATAATCGGTTAATACTGGACTTGGTGATTAAGCAAGACTCGCGCAGTGAAGATAAAGTCTATGGAGAGAATAATTCACAAGTACCAATTATTTTAAAAAATGAGATACGGACTCAGGCCTTAGTCGACAACGGCAAGACAATTGTATTAGGTGGTATATTTAGAGAAAGTGAATTGGAGCAAGAGACCAAAGTGCCATTATTAGGCGATATTCCCTTACTAGGACGGTTGTTTAAACGAACCATCGTTGGCCACCAAAAAAATGAGCTACTTATTTTTATAACACCTAAAATATTAACTGATCGCGTGTTAGACTAATTCAGTTGCCTTGTGCTATAAATAGCTACTTTTAACCAGCTAGCAAAAGTAATTCGGTGCTTTATGACAGTCGTAACGAGAATTTTCCTGATAGGTCCAATGGGGGCTGGTAAAACAACTATTGGGCGTTATTTAGCGAATGCATTGCAATTGCCTTTTATTGATACCGACCATGAGATAGAAGAGCGCAGCGGCGCAGATATCCCTTGGATATTTGATGTTGAAGGGGAGCAAGGCTTTCGCGATCGTGAGCATAAAGTGTTATGTGATATATGTCAGGCATCGCCTGCGGTCATTGCTACAGGTGGCGGTATTGTTGTTCGAGAAGATAATAGGCATTTATTAAGCCAGTCTGGCACCTCAGTTTTTTTGCAGGCCAGTGTGAATCAGCAGCTCAAACGGACGGGTAACGATCGCTCTCGACCGCTTCTTAATCATGGAGATCCAGAGCAGACACTTAAGGCGTTGATGACAATCCGCGAGCCTTTGTATAAAGAAGTGGCTGATATTATCTGTGCAACTGAAAATAATAAGCCCCGCTTAACCGCACAGTCTATTGTTAAAGAGCTTGAATTACTGCACAGCAGCAACAAAAATTCGCGTCACACGCCACAATGAATGGCCCCCTAATGCTGCACTGAGATGAAGGTCTGCTCTCGTTTGGTCAATCGATGAGAGGCCAATTGATGGATCAAATAGCTCTTTAAAGATCGCGCATATTTTGATTTTACCGTTGTTAATGGTTAAATGGCACATATTCATTGAGAAAGGTTGATCAACGTGACATCTATCACTCTTCAAGTCGACTTGGCCGAGCGAAGTTATCCCATCACCATCGGTGAGGGACTATTAAAAGACGACGCCCTGTTACGGCAGCATATTGGCTCTGGCCAGCTAATGGTCGTCACTAATGAAACGATTGCACCGTTGTACTTAGAGCCACTGCTCGCTAAAATGCCGAGTGCGCATTCCATTATCTTGCCCGATGGCGAACAATACAAAAAATTGGCAACGGTTGAGCGCGTATTTGAGGCGCTTTTGAATCAGCGCCATAATCGAAGCACAACATTGATTGCCCTGGGTGGCGGTGTTGTTGGGGACATGACAGGTTTCGCTGCTGCATGTTACCAGCGAGGGGTTAGGTTTATCCAGATACCTACAACGCTGCTTGCCCAAGTTGACTCATCCGTTGGCGGTAAAACAGGGGTGAATCATGCTTTAGGTAAGAATATGATCGGTGCATTTCACCAGCCCGCGTCGGTGTTAATTGATACTGATACACTGTCAACCCTGCCTTCGCGTGAGTATCAAGCCGGTTTAGCGGAGGTGATCAAGTACGGTTTGATTTGTGACGCTGATTTCTTCGTTTGGCTTGAGGACAACATAGCGGCTCTAATGGCCCGGAATCAAGCGGTTTTGCAATACGCTATTGCACGATCTTGTGAAAATAAAGCCAAGGTGGTAGCAGCAGATGAACGTGAAGGCGGTATCCGCGCGATTCTTAATTTAGGTCATACATTTGGTCACGCAATTGAGACAGCCACCCAATACAAGACGTGGCTTCACGGTGAAGCTGTCGGCTTTGGGATGATCATGGCCCTCGATCTTTCCATGCGGTTAGGGCTCATCAAAGCATCGGAGCTTAGACGGGCGATTGGTTTGATCGCCGCGGCTGGGTTACCCGTCTCAGCACCTGATAATTTACCTGATACCGATGCGATGATGGCGTTAATGGGCATGGACAAAAAAGTTCTTGATGGTCAGTTACGCTTAGTACTGCTGCGCGCGATAGGCGAAGCTTTTATCAGTAATGATTTTGATACTGATTTACTTAAACAAACCTTACAGCAGTATTTGTAAGAATAATTCATGGCTGTTGGTTCTATGGTGATGAAAATAAATAGAGAATCTGACGCACAAGTTGACTTGCATCAACGTCGCTCCTCCGGTTCGGGTAATGCTATCCCTGCCACATCACCAGCAGCATCTGAAATGTACAGAGATGAAAAAAAGCGTGCTCAATTTAACGCCTACCTAACTAGATATCAGTTTGAGCGAGACCCTTTTTCTGATCAGGATAATAGCGGTTTATTTTATCCAGGCGCAGGCCGCCAGCAAGCAGTTCAATCATTATTGCATTACTCACGTTATGGCAGCACGCCTGTCTTTCTTACGGGTCCTTCCGGTGCTGGCAAAACGGCAACCTTGAGTGCTGCTGTGCGTGAATTAAAAGGTGATGTCGATATTGCAAGCATTCGAGCCGAATTAATGATGACCACAGCGCAAGTTTTTACTAGACTTGCCGCAGGCTTAGGCATTGATATCGATAATGACAACATGATCAATGTTGAGTTATTGGGTCAAAGTTTGCTGGCGTTTTTTGAGAGTAATACGGCGATTGAGCGACAATCCCTTATTTGTATTGATAATATTGAAGACTTAGGTCACGAGGCGTTAGCCTCAGTATTTACGCTAATAGCAGCAGCAGAGGGTCAGTTAGCGGCTATTTTAGTCGGGCAACAGCCAGCACTGAGTTTATTGGATGCCGCCGCAGAAACGCACAATTTATTGATTAATCGCATCGAACTGACGCCTTTTAATCAGTCAGAGGTTTACGAATATGTTCTTTATCGTCTGGAAGCGGTAGGATTTAAACACGATTTTCCACTCAGTCAAATGCAGTTGCAGGCCTTAACATATCGGAGTCAGGGTAGTGTGAGGCAATTGCATCAAGTGGTGCGCAGCATGTTGATGGCAGGAAAAGATAATCAACCGGTTTCACGTAAGCCATTTCCATTGGGCCACGCAATTGTATTGATCTTACTAACAGCCGTGATCGTCTTCACTTACAACTCGGAGGTAGATAAACCGTTGCCTTTCAGTGTGGAGCCAATTGTCTTAGTGGGCAGTAGTGATATTACGATCAAAGAGGCAAACAGTGGTGCCATACCGCGTGACGATCAGGGGCAGATTGCTGTTGGCAACAGCCCTTCTTCGTCCAAGACTGCTGATAGTGTTAGGGCGAGCTTAGACGCACTTACCCAAGGCATACCCATAATGGCTGAGCCG
>MDSY01008681.1_pt1 | contig 33177 bp, 34 predicted proteins | sample 811131 | NCBI WGS metagenome assembly MDSY01 (sample SAMN05326643, study PRJNA326480) | marine metagenome | isolation source: seawater | place: Atlantic Ocean: South West | collected 2010 | reverse complement strand
TATCCGTGAGAAATCTTTGGTTACAAGCAAATTCCTTGTGCGTAAAAAGCAAGAATATGAACTATTAAAAAAAGAGATCATTGAATTAGAGCGGGATTTAAGTTGAAAGATAGAATCAAAAAAATGCATATAAATTTTGATGTAACGTCGAATTATGTCAAATCTAAATCAAATTCAATAGATTGTAGCCTCTGATAATGGGGGGTTATGGGTAGGTGAAGTGAGACTTTTCGGACGCCGTAAAAAGAAGATTTGGGACATATTTTATGAAAATTGTTGTTGTAGGTATAGGATATGTCGGGCTGTCTAATGCAGTCTTGTTGGCGCAGCACAATGAAGTGATTGGTGTGGATATCGCGCAGGAGCGTGTTGATGCGCTGAATGCGCGGCAATCACCAATCATTGACGCTGAACTTTCCAAATATCTTGCGGAAGAGAATTTGAACCTTTCTGCGAGTACAGACCTGAACGCTTCAGTCCAGGGCGCCGATTACGTGATTGTATCTACGCCCACAAATTATGACGAAAAGAAAAATTTTTTTGATACGTCTTCAGTTGTAGCAGTGATTACCCAAGTTATTGCGAGCGAACCTAATGCCTGCGTCGTTGTGAAATCTACAATACCTGTTGGCTTTATCGAGGATGTTACAGAGCGATTAGGTACTGATGCAGTTATCTTTTCGCCGGAGTTTTTGCGAGAGGGTAAGGCGCTCTACGACAATTTATATCCAAGTCGGATTATCGTGGGCGAGAAGTCAGAGCGGGCAGCGATATTTGCGAAATTGTTAGCACAGGGTGCAATAAAATCTGACGTCGATTTGCTGTTTACCGGAGCGCGTGAGGCTGAGGCAATTAAGTTATTTTCGAACACATATCTCGCGATGCGGGTGGCATTTTTCAATGAGTTGGACAGTTATGCACTTGCTGGTGACATGGACAGCCGGGAAATTATTGATGGGGTTTCTCTCGATCCACGCATCGGCAGCCACTACAACAACCCATCGTTTGGCTATGGTGGCTATTGCTTACCGAAAGATACCAAGCAGTTGTTGGCAAATTACGACGCCGTGCCGCAGAATATCATACGTGCGATCGTTGATGCGAATTCGACCCGTAAGGATTTCTTGGTAGACGTAATTATTAACGCTCAGCCTAAGACTGTTGGCATTTATCGGCTTGTAATGAAGGCAGGGAGCGATAATTTCCGTCAAAGCTCCATTCAGGGAATTATGAAACGGATCAAAGCTAAGGGCATTGACGTTGTTGTATATGAACCTGAATTAAGTGCGGCAGAATTTTTTAATTCAAGGGTCGTGAGAGACCTCGGTGAGTTCAAACGCGGCGTTGATATCATTCTGGCCAATCGGATGCTTCCTGAGCTAGATGATGTATCAGAAAAAGTATTTACCCGCGACTTATTTGGAGCTGACTAGCATTGGATAACAATACACGGAAAACGGCTCTTGTGACAGGCGCAGCGGGTTTCATCGGATATCATATATCGAAGAAGTTGCTTGATGAGGGCTGGCGGGTTGTTGGGCTCGACTGTATGTCTAAATACTACGATGTTTCGTTGAAGGAAGGGCGCGAAAGAATGCTCCTGCAAAGTTCGTCTTACAGATCGATCCATGAAAAAATTGAGTCACCAAACATATTAATGGATTTGTTTAAAGAGGAGCGGCCAGATATTGTTATTCATTTGGCGGCACAGGCTGGCGTTAGATATTCAATTGAAAATCCAAGAGCCTACCTTGAAAGCAACATCAATGGAACTTTTGAACTGTTGGAGGCTGCGCGCGCTTTACCGCCTGAGCATATGCTTCTCGCGTCCACCTCATCTGCCTATGGTGCGAATGAGAATATGCCATATAAAGAAACAGTGAAGGCGGATCATCAGATGTCCTTTTACGCGGCCACAAAAAAGTCTACTGAAAATATGGCGCATAGCTATTCTCACTTATATGATTTGCCAATTACGATGTTCCGATTCTTCACCGTATACGGGCCCTGGGGGCGTCCAGATATGGCGCCGTTTAAATTTACAAAAGCTATTTTTAACGGTGAACCGATTGATGTATATAATCATGGAGATATGAGGCGGGATTTTACCTACATTGATGACCTTGTCACGGGTATGAGGCTATTAATTGATGCTATCCCTAATGCTTCAAGAACAATACCTCAGGTCTCATATGTGAATGACAGCAAATCCAAAGTTGCACCGTTTAGAATTGTAAATATTGGAAATTCAGAGCCTTCTCAATTATTAGATTTTGTAGGAGCTTTTGAGAAATCTATTGGAATTAAGGCGGTAAAAATACTAATGCCTATGCAGGCTGGCGACGTCCCAGCGACTTGGGCAGATACGTCGCTTTTAGAGGAGTTGACGGGTTATAAACCAAATACTGATCTCCTAGTGGGTGTCCAAAAATTTGTTAACTGGTATCGGGAGTATTATCATGTTTGATGTGGAAATAGAATATGATAAAAATTAGAAAAGCCGTTTTTCCCGTGGCCGGATTTGGCACGCGCTTTTTGCCGGTGACAAAGGCGATGCCGAAAGAGTTGTTGCCGATTGTTGATAAACCCCTGATTCAGTATGCTGCGGAAGAGGCAATCGCCGCAGGTCTCGACACGCTGATTTTTGTCACTGGTCGGAATAAACGCGCGATTGAGGATCACTTTGACGCAAATAAGGAACTAGACACTATATTGCGTGCCACAGGCAAAGATGGTTCGCAATATTATTCCTGAAGGCGTGGAATGTATCTTTGTGCGTCAGGCTGAACAACTGGGTTTAGGGCATGCGGTTTTGTGCGCTGAACGAGCGATTGGGGGTGAGCCCTTTGGTGTTTTGCTGGCTGATGATTTTTTGACTGATTACAAAGTTGGCGTCACGGCGGATCTTGTGCATGCATTTGCTAACACTGGCGAGTCACAGTTATCTGTGATGGAAGTTAATGGGCCTGAAATTTCTAAATATGGGGTTGCGGTGCCAAATGGTATAGGTGCAGGTATTGCAGGTCTTATCGAAAAACCAGATTCTAGCAAAGCACCATCAAACCTGCATCTATCGGGCGATATATTTTGACGCCTGATATTTTTGTTACCTTGCGTGGATTGAGCGCGGGATCAGGTGGTGAAATTCAACTGGCTGATGCAATCAACATTCATGCGCAACAGAATTCAGTGGAAACTGTCAGTCTCAATGGGCGACGTTTTGATTGTGGATCGGTGGATGGATTTATGAAAGCTTCAAGCCACGAGTATCAAAAAAGAATTTCGAACTAAAATGACTAAAATACATCCAATTTTACTTGTTGGTGGTCAGGCATGTGGCTTTGGCCACTATTTCAAAAATCATTCCAAAGAAATTTTCTAAGCCTCTTTGTGAAACATCACTATTTTAACGGCTGCGCTCAAGACGTTAAAAAGATTGTCACATTCCTCAAACCTAAAGACATTAAATTGGCGTACTGCGGCGCGCATCAGATGTAGAAGGTAGTTTCGGATAGGAAGGCATCGATTTGATAACCTTGCTAAAAGTGGTTGCTTAAATTTTGAGAATTAATTTATTTAGATAGCTAATGGTTGTTAATAAAAAATTTTACTGTGATTAGGGTGGTACATGATAAATAAAGATAAGAAATATAATATCGCTTTGCTTGGCTGTGGACGCATTGCAGAACGTCATGCGACGTTACTGCAGAACAGAGACATAGCTAATGTGCATTTGACTGCTGTTTGTGATGTTGATCCATCAAGGGCGAAATTGTTTGGGCAAAGATATTCTGTGAACTATTATTGTGATTTGCACCAAATGATGCGTCACGAAAATATTGATTTGGTTTCTGTACTTACGGATAGTGGCTCCCACTTCAAAAATGTTATTGAACTAACGGATTATAAAGTAAATATCATAGTTGAAAAACCGCTAGCTTTGAGAGTTGATCATGTTGATCAGATGATCAAAGCATGTAGAAATGCTGGGGTAAAACTTTTCGTAGTAAAACAAAATCGTTTCAATTTACCTGTGCTTCAGATGCGAAAAGCGCTAGATCAAAACCGATTTGGAAGATTAAACATAGGCACAATAAGGGTAAGGTGGTGTCGCGATCAAGAATATTATGATCAAGATAGTTGGAGGGGTACCTGGCTAAATGATGGAGGTGTGGCTTCCAATCAAGCAAGTCATCATATTGATTTGTTGCAATGGTGTATTGGTGATGTTGAAACTGTGAATGCGGTCGCCAGAACTAGCATAGCTGACATCGAAGTTGAGGACACAATGATTGCTACGTTAACTTTCAAAAATGGAGCAGTAGGAATTATCGAGGCGACAACTGCAACACGCCCTGTAAACCTGGAAGGGTCAATTTCCATACTAGGTACGAATGGCACAGTAGAAATTGGTGGATTTGCAGTAAATCAGATGAAACATTGGCAATTTAAGGAAAAATTCGATGGAGACGAGCAGGTACTAGAACATTTCTCTGTAAATCCCCCGGATGTATATGGCTTTGGCCACAAGGCTTATTACAAATACGTCATTGACTGTTTAGATAGAGGAGTTGACGGAATGCTGAGTGGGCAAGAGGGTAGAAAAAGTGTTAAACTAATTAATGCACTATATGCTTCAGCCGAAAGCGGTAAATGTATTCGGATGGATGATTTTAATGGTAAATCTAAGTTAGGATATTAATTGACAAATTTCAATAAAATTTGTGTAAAAAATGTTAAGTTTGGGCTAGATGTTGAAGTCTTTGAACCCTCGAACATGTATAATTGTACACTCGGAAATGGGGTTCTGATCGGTCCTTTTTGTGAGATACAATCAAATGTAATTGTGGGTGATAGAACAAGAATTCAATCTCACTCATTTATTTGTGAAGGTGTAGAAATTGGCGCAGACTGTTTCATTGGTCACGGTGTTATGTTTATAAACGATACCTTCTCCATAGGTGGACCTGCTAATGGTAATAAGTCCTTATGGAAGGTAACAAAAGTTGGTGATCAGGTATCAATTGGGAGTAATGCCACAATATTACCTGTTGAAATTTGTGATGGTACCATAATTGGTGCGGGTGCCGTAGTTACAAAAGACATTAAAATCCCAGGTAAATATATTGGAAATCCGGCGCGTAGGTTAAAAAATGAAGATTAAGTTTAACGATTTATTTTCACAATACCAAGAGTTACAGGAAGAAATCGATGCAGCGATTAAAAAAACAATTGAAAACAGCGATTTTGTGCGTGGTGATGAAATACATCTTTTTGAAAAAGCATTCAGTTTAAAAACTGAAAGTGCGAATTGTATATCCTGCGCTAATGGTACCGATGCATTGAGAATAGCAATGTATGCTCTTGGTCTGCCGCCAGAGTCAGAAGTGATTGTGCCCGCGCATACTTGGATTTCTACTGCCGCTATGGTGACTGAAGCGGGTGGAGTTCCAGTTTTTTGTGATACTATGGAAGATGATTTCATAATTAATCACGAACTGATTGCTGACCTTATTACACCTAAGACTGTTGGTATTATTCCTGTACATTTATATGGGCAACCGTCAGATATGGTGAATATCATGAATATAGCCAAGAAATTTGGATTATGGGTTATTGAAGATTGTGCACAGGCACACTTTGCAAAAATAAAAGATAAACAAGTCGGTCAGTTTGGGCACGCTGCCACCTATTCATTTTATCCAGGAAAAAACTTAGGTGCTATGGGTGATGGAGGAGCAATCACGACTAATGATCCAGAAATTGCAATTAAAATGCGCCGATTTGCAAATCATGGTGGCCTTGTGAAAGGTGAGCATTTAATTCAAGGAATAAATAGTCGTTTAGATACAATACAAGCTGCAATTTTGCGTATAAAATTGAGTTCTGTTGATGAATGGCATGAAAAACGAAGAAGTGTCGCAAGTCTTTACTCTAAAGCCTTAAATGGCTTATGTGAGATTATATTACCATGTGAGAGGCCTGGCACCAGTCATGCTTGGCATTTGTATGTGATTAAAACCAAAAGACGTGAGGCACTAAGAGAATACCTAAGTGAAAATGGTATTCCTACTTTAGTAAATTATCCTACAGCGTTGCCGTTGTTGCCTTGTTTTCCAGAAACTAATATGCAACATAGACTATTTCAAAAGGCATACGCTAATCAGGATAAAATTTTATCACTCCCTATGCACCCTTATTTAACTGTTGAAATGACTCAATATATTACTGACCATATTCATCAGTTTTTTGGAAAAGAGTAAATTTTGAAATTTTTGCTGATAATTGATAGCATACAAGCGCAGGGGGGCACACAAACATTTTGTAGGAATATTAAAGATATATTATGCTCTAATGGTCATGATGTGGAAATTCTAACAATTATTGATGAAGTTGAATCTGGACTTCAATTAAGTACCATAAACTTGGGCCTGCGGAATAGTTTTTTAATTTTGTTTTGGTTACATAAAATTAGAAAAATTTCTAAAAGATTTGATAAAATTATTGTATTATCAGGTCATACTTTTCAGTATATACATTTTGCCTTGGATAATTATAATACTATTTATAGAGAGTCTAACGACCCTTATTTTCGAAATAAAAATCTGAGTTTATTTAAGGGAATATTTGTTAAGGCCCTTTATGAAATTTTTTTAATGAAAAACCATAAACTTATAATTCAGAATGTAACAGCTCATAAAAAAATATTGCAGAAACATAAAAAACTATCAAATTTATATATTCTGCCAAACCCATGCTTCGCCCCCTATTGCGGTTCTGTTAAAAAATTTTCTAAGCGCCGTTATGTGCTTATATCTTTGAGCCGTGATACTTGGATAAAAGGTAACGACAGGCACGAAATTATTTACAAAGAAATAAATCAAAAAACTGTAGTTTTGGGTGAAATTAATACCAACAAAAAGATAAAAAAAAGTAACATAGATTATGTTGGTCGAGTTGAAGAAGTCAGATCCTATTTGGAGGACGCCAAAGTTTTAATACTCCTATCCAGAGTTGAAGGGTTTCCAAATGTAGTACAAGAAGCCATCCAGGCAGGCTGTTACGTCGTAGTTTCCCACGAGCTAAGTTGGGTCAAGGAGTCTTTTGATAAATTTGGAGAGATAATTAAAGTTTTACCTTGTGATCGAATTGAAAATATTTCTTTAAAACTAATAAATATAATCAAAGAATTTGACGAGGCCGTTCCTGCTTCAATTCGTAAATCAATAAAAGAAAGTTTTTCGTCAGTAAACTATATTGGGAAAATAAGTGAAATGAATGTTTAACGATATTATCAAACTATATTCTATTTTAAGTATGCGTAAATATCTTGACGGATTTATGCTTTTACTAATTTCATTGTTAACGTCTTTATTGGATATCTCTGCCATATTAATAATCGGCTACTTTCTAAGTCTTTTAACTGGGGCAGAATTACAATCTAATTCTTTCTATAGTCTCATACCTCAAAACGAGGTTGTATTAGCACTTATTTTTTGTTTAGTAACTGTATTACGCCTTTGTTTAAATTACATTGTTGCACTTGTTATTTTGTCTTCCGAAGGACGTTTATCAACACTATTACTTAAAAAATCACTCTCATCAGATCTAAGTAGCTTTGAAAAAGGATCTAGTGCAGATTTTAAACGTGAAATCTTATCAGAGGTGCAGCAAGTATCAATTTCTATTATTTCTCCAGTTTTGCGGATTGCGCAAGTTATGCCAGTGATATTAATTGGATTACTAAGCTTCATAATTTTTTTTATAACAAATGCTATAATTTATCTATTCATTATATTGGTTTTCAGTTGGTTCTCATATCTACTTATAAGGAAACTATCAACTAATCTTGGAAAAATTAGATTTGAAGCAAATGAATTAAGGTTTCGGTATTTAGAGACAGCATTTTCAAACGTTAGGCTTATAATAATCTTATCATTAAGCAGGAGTTTAGTGGCTAATTATTTTAAAAATTATATTAGATATGCTAAAGCTCAAAGCCTAGCTCAAATAATTTCTCAAATTCCGAAAACTCTAATGGAAATACTTTTTATTTGTATTTGTGCGGTTATGCTTTCTATGAGTTTTTCTGGTTTAGCATTTAACAGTAATTTAGCGTTAGCCACCGCCGCAGCATACAAACTTGTTCCGTCTATTTCACTTATAGTCCAATCTATTTCTAGATTACTCTATGGAAGGGAAGCAATTAAACAAATTATTAAAAGATATTCCAGTTATACAGATAAGAATATGGAAAAAGTGTTAGAAAAAGGTACTACTCCACATAGGTCAAAGGTGTTGATTGAATTCACTCCGACCCCTGATCGCATAATTAAAATAAATGGTGAGATGTATCCTAAAGTAACAATAGAAACTTCAAAGGTTACAGTAATTACTGGTAGTTCAGGGGTTGGAAAAACCACTTTAATTGATCAATTAACATTTCTGAGATCTGAAGGTATTATTGAATTAGTTAAAAATCATATCAAAAAAGATGACATATTTTATGTACCCCAAAATCCATTTTTGATGGAAGGCACTCTCGAAGATAATCTAGAATTCTTTAATATAGAAATAGATATAAAAGATCTAAAACTTTTGATGAAAAAGTTTTATATCGATCATCTTATTGAACGTTTAATCGAACTTAAAGTTAAACTTGGTAGTACTCAGGAGCTTAGTGGATTAAGTGGAGGAGAAATGAAAAGATTATTTTTGATGCTTTCTTTTTTGTCTAAGAAACAAACTATTTTTTTGGATGAGCCATTTAGTGGATTAGATAGGAATAATAAAGATAAAATGGCATTACTGTTGAACTTATATTTTAATAAACAAAACCTTTTCATCGTAACTCATGATATGGTTGAAGAAATTAAGTATGATTATTTATTAGAGGTCATTAAAAATGATTAAACACGATAAGGCTAGGGACCTTCGTCCAGTCAGACTTGACATGTGGGAAAGCTTTTATTGGCAAGCTTCAATTCCGTTAAATTTGCCAGAAGTACATTCTGTCATTGATTTTGGAAGTGGCCGAAATCTTAACAAAGCTATTCTTGAACATTTTGACATAGATTGCTTTACGGTAGATGTTTCGCCAGTGTATCAACCAGATTTGATTTCGCCAATTGTTCAGGGACTAGAAATTCCCCAAGCTGATCTTGTTTCATGTTTTCAGTGCTTAGAGCATAATTCATATTTAGATATGCTACAACATATACAAACGTTAATGTCCTACTCTAAAAAATACCTATATATTTCATTGCCTTATAATGGAGCCTACTTTTCATTAAAAGGTAGTTTGCGGATACCAAAGGTTGCCAAAAGGTTTTCTTTTGTTTTTAGACTTTGTGGTTTTGGTGGCCGGCATATAGATGAAGGAAAGTTAGATCTAAAAACAGATCAATATCGTCACCATCGGTGGGAATTAGGTCGACCAAAACATAAGGTAGCAGATTTTATCAAAAATGTAGACGAGCTGGGTTTCAAGCACACTTTGACACAGCATAATACAAGTTATCCAAATCATTTGTTTATATTATTTGAAAAATGAAGCTTGAAAAATTAAATTTCACACTCGTTGATGGTAAGTTGGAAATTTTTACTCCTATTCTAAGTTTATTTTGGAAAAAAAATAAATTTCTTAGTAATAGCATTCCAATCTCATTTGAGTATTTTCAAAAAAACTTCTTGGAAAAGATAACTGGTCAGTTTTTGATTTTAGCTACTCTAGATAATAAGACATCAATAGCTATTAGTGACCGCTGGGGTTCAATACCAGTATTTTATAACTATCGATTGAAGCGTTTTTCACAAGAGCCTGACTTCGAGGGTGACGTGAGTGAAATATCCCTATTTTCTTTGTATTACACGCGGAGGCTCTTTTCGTCTTCTTCATTATATAAATCTTCGAAACGTATTAATGCTGGGCATATTGCTGTCAAGACGAGTGAGAATGAATTAAAAGTTCATCAATGGAACAGACGGCAGTTTTCGCAAAATGTAGCTCGTTGGGTCAGTCCTCAAACCGTTGCAACTCAATTACAATCACTCGCTAAAGAATATGACGAATGCGGTTTGTTTATCAGTGGAGGTCTTGATACCCGATCAATTCTGGCTGCTGGTGAAGCCAGTTGGGTACAAGGAACAACGTTGGCATTTTCCAAACATTCCAGAGAATTACAAGTTGCTAGTAAACTTTGTGCATTAAATGATACAAGCCATGAGATCCAAATGTTAAACATTGATGAATGGCGTAATAACATATCAACAGCAATTTATCATTCAAAATTTGGATATCCAATTAATAGCTTATTTTTGGTGATGCCGGAACTTCAGATGCCACACGTGACAGGCATTGGTCTAGATTACATGTTTCAAGGAATGTACTTAAATCCACAAATGAATGATATGACTGCTTCAGTTGACAATGTCCTTCGAACACTACCGTGTGGTAACCGGTACATTGCTCGTAACACAAATTTACATCAGAGCGAAATTTACAGTCACTTGGTAAATACAATTGAGAATAACAAATTGTATTCTGAGGAATTAATTGGAGATAATTTTATTGACCTATTTCGAAACATAGTTTTTGCTGACCCCTCTATGCATTACTCTTTCACCGATTATCTTTCACAGTCAGAAAGAGTACCAACATCAGTAATTGCATTTGATCCTGTATTAGATGATTTATGGCAAAAAATTGATTTCCGTCAGCTATTTAATAAAGAGTTCATGCTTCAAACACTCTCTCATATAAATAAAGATTTTTTACGGGTAATTTCAGCTAATAATAATTTACCACTAAGGTACACAAACTTTGATCGCTTAAAGCTCTATCTAAGAAACGGAATAAGGAGAATTGTATCTCAGCGTAATTTAGAACACGAAGTGCGCACTTGGCCAACACAAGGTTACATGGCACGTGAACTTCTAAGTTTATATAGTGAAGAATTTTTTGTTAAAAAAGCTGCTGTATTCGACTTCAGCTGGATGCGCTCCATAACATTTATGAATGAGCTGGAATGGTTTCAAAAAAGGAAAAGGGAATTTCGCTTTGGGAGAGTTCACTGTGATCGTGAAAATAATTTATTTTATATGTTAAATATACTTTTGGTTGCTGATTAATGTGTGGATATGTATTTTTCATGGGAAAAAAATTAACATTTTCTGAGTTTTGCGACTCTTACATGAAATCTAATATTGTTGAAAGAGGAGGTGATGGTGACAATTTAGTTCAGTTATCCAGTGATTGTTTTATGGGACACTCCTTGTTCCATGTTACGTCAATCGACCCAGTGTTTCAGCCACTTAAGACTGTTGGCGGTTATCTCTTGTTTAATGGTGAAATTTATAATTTTGAAGAACTCCAAGATACTTACGATCTTAAAGATTTAGATTCAGATACCGTATTACTCGGTAGATTGATTGAAAAAATAGGAATACGAGAAACGATTAAGATAATCTACGGAGCTCTTTCAATAACCTACTATGATACTGTAAATAGCGAAGTGTATCTCTATAGAGATATTTGGGGTCAGAAACCACTCTATTATTGGCTTGAAAATGAAGAATTTTCTGCAGCTAGTAGCTTTCAATTTCTCGATAATTTGGTTGGCAACGAGCGTTCGTACCAACTAAAAATTTTATATGACGTATTTGGATTTTCTCCGTTTGGTTACACACTAAATCCTAAAATTCATTTGGTGAATCCAGGTTATTTAACAGTAATTAATTGCTCTCGAGAGCTAAAAATTACACAGGAGAGTTTTGTAACACAAAATAACTCCTTAATTGAGGGCAATACTGAATATATTCTAGGCAAACGATTAAGAGAAAACATTCCAAATAATCAGGCAGCGATAGCATTCAGTGGTGGAATAGACTCCAGTATTCTTGCGATGCTCAGTTATGAATCAGGATGTCGGTTGCCTCTCTATAATTTGGATATACCAGCCAATATAAATGAAGCAAAAAATGTTCTTATGCTGACTGAACACTATGGTGCAGAGCTACAAAGGATTAATATTGATCATGAAAAGTTGTGTGATGACTTTGCAATAAATACTAGCGACCATCCTATTGAAAATAAGGGGATTGCTAGCACTGCGATGCTGGCTAATGCTGCACACAAGGATGGCGTAAGAGTGATGATAACGGGAATGGGAGCTGACGAATATTTTGGTGGCTATGCTAGAGCACAAAATTATGAGAGCTTAAAGGATATTTATACTAACCAAAGTGTCTTCAAAATTTTGTTTAAACGTACATCTATAAATTATAAAGTTAAACTTTTTCTTATGTTTCTTTATGCAATATCAAATACACAACAAGAAAAAATCATTTTAACTTTTGTTCTACTTCGCCATAATAGATCAAGAAGGTACTTAATAAGTAATTTTTTCAAAATCAGATCTGTTTTACGAAGTCTTAAAATTTCTTTAGAACATCTAAATACTGATGCTGACCTCTTCGAACAACTAGTTCATTTCGAGCGATACTACATCATGCCAGATTTCATGTGTTTACCACTTGATACGATAGCGCAAAAATATCAAATAGAAATGCGTTCGCCATTTCTAAATCCAGAATTTGATGCTCTGTTAAAACAGCATCCATCTATAATTTATAGATCTCCAAAAACAATACTACGGAAAATTTTGAAAAAAAAATTAAATTATAAATTTTCAAAAAAAGAAAGGTTTCAATTTTAGTGTTCGTTAGAAAGTAAAGAAACGATCTCGTCACAATCTTTTTGGTGAACTGAATGGAAATCACTAATATTGAGGAGCTCTGATACGTCAGAATTCATTTTATGCAAAATTTCTGAGTAGTTGCGACCGTATCGTATCAATAGATGTTGTGGCAGATATGACAAAAACTTCTTGGGCCCGCCATAGATGATATATTTTCCAGCTGCTAAAGCTTCAAGTTCAGCGTTTCCAAGAGCACCAAGTTTATTACAAGAAATCATAATTGAATGATCGAGCGTTCGCCTTTTAATCAAGTTTCTGTCACAAAACCCATGGAGATAAAGTGACCCTTCATCAATTAAATGTTGGTACATCTTTGGCACTTGAGTTGGACCAAAGACATCAAATCGCTTACTTGATACTTCAATTGCTGAAAATATTTGGAGTGCTTTTCGTAGTCCCTTTTCCGGACTGTCTCTTCCCACGAAAAAAAACATTGATTTCTGTTTCTTGTTTTGTGTTTCTTCTTTATTGGATTGAATTCCGTTCATTCTGTGTAAAAGTTTATGGGAACGTATAAATTTGATATCATGTTGTGTGGCAGAGGCGTCCAAAGTGGAAATTACTAAGTCAACTGCAGATATACGAGTTAAAACCCTTATAAAATTTTTTTTTGAGAACAGTCTCGTCGAACTCAAGCGTGTACTCAATCCAAGTAATCTTAAACATAATTTTTTTTGAAATAATTTTGATAAAAACCAACCAAGAATAAAGAAATGCCTGTCAACAATAATAATGTCACATTGATATGTAAGTTTCATGATTTCTAAAGAACTTAATTTATGTAGACGCACATTATGTGGGAAATTGGTACCAATAAAATTTGGGATACAAACATCGATTGAAAATCGGTGTTGAGTCAGCAATCCTATCAATGCAATAATTGACTTCGGCCCTGTGATATTTGTATGAGAAAAATATGAATAATTATTTAATATAAATAGGATTCTTGATTTTGAAACATCTTTTTTTTCCTGCATCTTTTTTTCCTTCTATTGGTGGCGCGCAGGGTTCTCTAATTAATTTTTTGCATTGCTTTGGAAGTGAAGAGAAATTGTTTTTTGCGCTTGGGCTAAGATCATTTTTTTATTCCCTAATTAATGATAAGCGATTTCAACTCACAATTCCTTACGTTGGAAGAATTTTACGAAATGATAAAATACTAAAATCATATTTAATGATTTTGGCATTGGTCGTAAAGCCTGATATTGTTTGGTTGTACGGCGGAGGTGAACTTGCCGCGCGTATTATCCGGCATCGAAAATTGTTTAGGCCTAGTACAAAGTTTGTAATTCGAAGTATGGGATCAGATATACAATATGATGCATCAACCAATTATGGAATACAAAAAGGAACTCAAGAATATGAGTTCATTACCAACATGTATCAGAATGCTGACTATTTGTGGGCGTTGAGTGATGAAATAGAAAAAATTTACCGTCGCGACATAGCGATCGATCAAAATAAAATACTACAATGTGGGAATTGTATTATTAGACCATCAGAAAGTTACAAAAAAAATGATAACAAAAAATTAAATATAGGCGTTATTGGTAGGAACCATCCTAAAAAAAATTTCAATTTATTAAACGCCATTATTGATAAGCTTGATCCAGATAGGTTTAACTTTGTTCTAAAGACTCCAGGGTTTCAATTAGAAAAAAAACACATCAATGTAATTTATGAGCCAGTGTCTAACATTTCCAATTTAATCTATTGGCCACCTGATGACGTTTGGGAGTTTTATGACAAAGTAGATGTGGTATTGATACTCAGCAAGGTTGAAAGTTTTGGTAACGTGACATTTGAAGCTGGATTGTCTGATTGTTCGATCATAATCAACAAACAGACTACTGGTGGCGATATTGCAATTGAGTATGATTTCGATGTCTACACTTACAATAGCTTTGATGCGATTGAAATTTGTGATGTAATCGTAAACTTTAAGATAAATAAAAATAAAAATGTACAAAGAGATTTAAATAAAGAAAAGTTAACGCTGCTTGTTGATAGGATTATGCATGACTGAATATATACATTTTCTTCCTTCTTTAACCATTGGTGGCGCGCCAATAAACGTATTAAGGGCTATTAAATGGATGAACACACAACGGCCTGAAAATATACATACGATTTATACTCCATTAGATAATGATGCGTTTGAAAAAGAATTTATCGAAGCAGGTGCAAATGTGAAGAGTATGCCAAATTTAAGGATAAACTTAAATCTAATATTATTTTTTATTTTATTATTTTTTAAAATAAAAATAAATAAGCGCCAAGAGAGTGTTATAATCCTTCATGGACGTGGTTGTGGTTTAATATTAAAGCCTCTGGCAATTATTTTTAGATTACAAACGGTTCATTTTTTTAGAGGTTTTACACCAACTTATGGTTTAAAAAACTCTAAGTATTTAAGGTTTCTAATAATATATGATTGCTTCCTGGCGCATTTTGGTACCTGCGTTGCAGTTGGAGCTGATGAATATAATCAGATTTTTAAGGTGTTAAATCCCAAAAAACTAATGATTGTGAGAAATCCTGTGCCAAAGATATTTTGGGAGTTATGTGACGATGCATTTGATTTTGGTTTTGTTGGAAGGCGTAGTTACCAGAAGGGTTTTGATTTAGCATTGAAAATTTGTGCTGAGAATCCAACTAAACGGTTCGTTTGGGTTGGTGATGAAGTAGGAGGCCAGTATCAAAGTGAAAACATTCCACAAAATCTCACATTGATGAAGTATAGGTCACAACATGAGATATTTAGCATTATCAAAACAATTATTTGTTTATCTAGGTGGGAAGGATGTTCGACAATTATAACAGAATGTGTAAATTCTAAAAAACCTTTCATCTCTTTACACTGTAATGGTGTTTCTGAATTTTCCATTACGAACATTAACGACTCGAATTTTCATGACTGTACGTCTACATTAAGTGGAAGTTTGAAAAATATAGATCACTTCAAGCTTTCGTATTATGCTAATCATTTGTATGAAAAGTTCGCATCAGAGCTTTCGATAGACGTCAACATGAAAAAGTGGTTAGAATTTTGAAGCGAAAAATCCTGCAAATATGTAAATATAATCTCAATGCGCCAGGTGGCATTGAAATTGTTTCAAAGATTATTCATTTAAATTTCAAAAATAATTTTAAGATCACTTCTCTGAGTTTTAAAAAGGACGATAAGCAAGAAATCTTATCCAATGAGGTATCTAAGAAAATAGATTTTTTTATTATGAATCAACCCATAAGCTTTAGGTATTTTATTTACCTGATCAAAAAGGCAAGAGAATTAGATAATGTGATTTATCACCACCCGAACCCTTTTGCATTATTTGCCATTCTAATATTTTTGAAGTCTGAGACTAAATTAACCATATTTTGGCATTCTGATATCTTGAAGGGTTGGCTTTTAGGCAAACTGTTGAAGCCCATTGAAAAAATTAGTGTGTCGCTTGCGCAAAATATAATTTTTACATCTAGATCATATATGAATTCTTCGTATATCAAGCCTCATCTTAACCCTGACAAGGTAAAAATTTTGCCACTTGGAGTTGCAGAACCTACATTTGAGATAGTTCATTGTGGTACTATTGGTCAGCCTATTCAACTCATCTTCATTGGACGACTAGAGACTTATAAGGGTGTTGTACAAATGCTTGAGGAATTAAGCTTGGCAAAACAAGAAGTTCATTTAACAATTGTTGGAGATGGAAGTTCATACAGAAAAGTGTTAGATAAATGTAAAATTGTGGGCGATCATATTAAAATACAAATGCTGAAAAATGTGGATGAAGAAGAAAAATATAGGTTATTGAGTACTGCAGATTTTCTTATCTTGCCGTCTCGTACACGAGCTGAGGCGTATGGTGTGGTTTTGATAGAGGCGCTTTCGTTGGGTACTCCAATCATCGTAAGGAAAGTTGATGGTTCCGGTATGAATGACATATCAGATGACTTTGATGGGCTTAAAGTAGGTTTTTTGTATGAGGATATGAGTCAGAACACATTAAGTATAGTCTTGAAAAAAATATCAAATCTATCAGACCATGAGTATCTGAATATGAGAATGGCAGCAAAAGAAAAGTTTGAAAGATATTATAAACTAGAAACTTTTGAAGAAAAACTCAGAGATATAATTTAAATGACAATTGAACGATTTAAGAGCAATACTGGATTGATGATCCTTATATATGCATTACTCACATTGAGAAGTCTGTTTAATCGAGTAATTGTACGTAAAAATTTAAATACGGGTGATAGAAAAAGTACCACAAATAATTTTTTGGGATATATGGAATTTTGTAACCAACATATAGTTACAAAAATCGTAACAACGAGTTCGGCGCAACAGGCACTTGAGGTCGGACCTGGAGATAATCACAGTCTTGCCCTGATGATTGCTGCTATGGGATATCAGAATGTTGATACAATAGATAAGTACCAAGTCAACTATGATGATAGTAGTAACTTTATGCTATATGAAAAAATATCGAGTCACTTTCAACTTGATGATTGGAAGGCTCTAATTAAAAGAGTGAACCGATTTGATGCAAAAGTGGACCTGAGACACCTAGTATCTAAAAAGCAAAATTATTATGATCTGATTTATTCAGTGTCTGTTGTAGAGCACTTGTGGCCTTGGAGAAGTCAAATGAAGCTTCTTACTGAACTTTTAAACAACGGTGGTCAAATGATACACATCATAAATTTTACGGATCATGGAATGTTTTCACCAATCGGAAATCGTTTCAAGTTTAGAAAAATTCCATCTTTTATTTACAATCTTATTATGAGTCCAGTTGGGCGCCCTAACCGAATTCTTCCTAGTGATTTAATCAGGTTTTTCGAGAATTCTAACTATCAAGTTGGTTATAAAGTTATACGAACTCACACTCGAGTACTTCTCGATAAAGAAAACTATTCTATAAATAGTATTCCGCAAACAGAATTAAGTGAGTTGCTTACAGAATATAAGTTAGATTTAGAACAAGATTTAGACAAAATTCTAGATTCATGTATTGGTTCAGCTGTATTTACAATTAGAAAAAATGCTTAAGTCACTTATATTAAGCTTTGCATTACCAAAAGTAATGTCTTTGTACCTTGTTGAGATTATTCTCCTAATTAATGTGTTTAAGAAAATCTTATTTTCAATTTTTTCGTATCGAGAAAAAGTTAAGCTGGCAGTATTTAGGAATCGAGCAGAAAAAATTTTTGCTTCCATCGTTGTTATTGAAACATCCTTCAAATTAAGCCTTATAGTACTTTCATCAATTGCAATAGGTGTATTAGAGGTTGAAAAAATAGCCTACGAAATTAAAATGTTTTTATATTTTTTTATATTTTTATTTATGCCATCCAATTATATAAGCAGGTTAGTAGGACAGCATATTGGCAAAATAACAGTCGTACATTTCACCATTTCTGCAATAATAATTAGTTACAGTATAACACAGCATTCATTTCAATCGTTGTTATGGAAAGCGAATGAATTTGGTGGAAGATTTGTGGGCTTCACAGGAAGTTCAATTGGAACTGATGGATTAACTTTAACTGGCTCTACCGCAAATTCAATTGGTATTTTATATTTATTGTTATTAGTATATTTTCAAAACAATCAATCACATTATTTTTTGAAAATAATTTCTGTATTAGGTGTCCTTTTATCTTTCTCACAAACGGCATTTATTGGTCTCTTGGGATATGCCGCAGTATTATTTTTGAGTAACATAAGAAAACTTTCTTATTGGATTGGGTTGTTAGGCTTGTGTTCCATCTTCACTATTATCCAGAATGTCATGGATTTCAGTGTGCTAGATCGCTTGTTTAAGACTATTGAAATTTTATTTACAACTGGAAAATTGCCAGGCAGTTTGTTGGACAGATATCTTCAATTGTCAAACGTTGTTAATCTGATTGCGAGTTGCCCTGGTGCTTTATTTTTGGGTGAATTTTACTTTGCAATCGCTCAATGCGCTGAAACAACTATCGTTGAGAGCTACTTCTTTAACCAGCTCCAGTCATTTGGTGTGTTTGGCTTTTCATTAGCTTTTTTTAAGTTCATTCTGCTGGTTTTTATCTTAAATAAACGATCAATGTTAAGGCTCAGGTATTTTTATATGTTTTGGTTCGTTTCGAATGTCTTTATGGCAAATACATTTGAAACTGACTTTATCTTACTAACTCTTATCTCGCTTACTACCTATGAACAAGAAGGAAAGTTTAATGAAGTTCAGCACCGTTTATCATAAATCAAAAGCTCTTGGCTTCATACAGTATCGGTCACTTTACCAAGCGCTACAATATAAAAGATTATTTAACGAATTGAGTAATCTCAGATTAAAGCTTCCAAGTGAACCGTCCGCATTAGATTGGGGAGGAGGTCAGGGTCATTGTTCGGTATTGCTCTCTCAACTTGGATATAAAACAACTCTTTTTAGCATCATACCGTACGAGAACATTTGGAAAAAAATAGCACCAATGGGAGTGGAGATAGAATATCAACATGAAGGTATACAGGAACTAAAATTACCAGATGATAGATATAATATTGCCGTTTCGTGTGGTGTTCTTGAGCACGTGCGAGAGACTGGTGGGAATGAATTGAGTTCATTGAAAGAATTAAAAAGGGTGACAAAAGATTATATTATTATTTATCACTTGCCGAACAAATATAGTTGGATTGAATGGGTTAGTAGGAATTTTAGGCCAAACAAATATTCGCACCCGTTTCGGTACACTGAAACTGATGTCAAAAATTTAGTGCAACAGGTTGGGGGGTTAAAAATTGAGAAAAGTTCATTGTATGGTGTATTCCCCCGACGCATCGGAAAACACATCAGTAATAGATATTTATCACTCGCTATTGATTGGTTGGATTTGTTTTTATGCAATACACCATTGGTAAAGTTCGGCCAGGCTTATTGTTTTACTATTAAGGTGGTTAACTGAATTGTCGTTTATTGATCTTAATAATCGAGCAACAAAGCTTTCGTCTGATTTATTCAAATTATTTATGAACTATTTTGGTTCAGAACGGCATTTTGATTATCACTTGTTGCACCGTTATGCATCATTATTCAATGTTTCATCAATGGACCATGATGTTTATTATCAAGTGCTTCACCGATTGGTTGGCCGTGAAGGTCGACTTCAACCAAGGCGTGTAAGAATTAAAGTTCCTAAGCTTAAGATTCCTATCCCTTTATTAAGCGGTGCGACGATTGGTGCGCATACGCGAACCTCCAAATACATATTAAAAAATGATTTAAACTTACTCGCATTATTAACTCAAATAAGTGGTGATGACTTCAAACTAAAGAAATATACAGATATTCAATGTTCACGCCAACTTGTAGTGGATATGTGGGATATAATAAGAATATATTTTGGTAGTTCGTTTGAAGCTGATTTGGGGTGTGATATTGGAGTTGGGCGTTTGCTAGAATTAGTTGTACAACAAGTTAACTATGCTGTTACACCTGAGGAGAGTATTTGCTTTGAAATAAAAGATAATAAATTCAATTATTGTATGCCTAGGCCCGCCAATCCTGTTAACCGATTTCTGATATCAGACATTTCAGTTGGATCTAATATAAGATATTTTGGCCATAATTTTGCTTACATGCCAAGTTATGATGGCGATATAGCCGAGAATAAGTTGCCTCCAATAAAAAATAAAATATTGAAATATGAAGATGATATTAGATCATTAAAAAGAAATCCAGCGTTCGGCTTAGTGAAAATCAATGACAAAATACTTGTCCCACTATTCCCTTTTGGTGATACGGGTTACTCCGAAATTGAGTCAAACCATTTTTATCAGATAAATTTGCTTAAAAAGCTCAGAGAAATTCTGTATAGTTATCAAGAAAATATAATTTTTTGTTTGCATCCAGGCACTAAATCTTATGAGGAAGTCGCCGAAATTTTACATGGCTTTAGGCTAGAAGTAGGTGTGTTTGATAAATATTTACCTGAGGCGAAACTTGTAATCTGTACATATCGAGGCACTTCGTGTTTAGGAACTTCTATCGCAAACGGTCTTGCCACAATATTATTAAAAAATCAAAGTGCTAACAGAGTGTCCAATTATAACAACCTGTCAATTTGTACTATAGATGACTTATCATGTGAAATACGGAGACTAAAATAGAGATGCATTTGACTATGATATCGAAAGTAACCAAATATTATGAATGAAAATATAAATCTGAGAGAAAAGGGTACTACTTTGTTTGATGCATCTACAATTCTGATCACGGGTGGGACGGGCTCCTTTGGAAACAAATTTGTTCGGATGACGTTGGAGAAATTTAAAATAAAGAAATTGATAATATTTTCTCGTGACGAAATGAAGCAATGGGAAATGGCTAATAGATTTCAAAACGACCCAAGAGTGCGATTTTTTATAGGTGACGTTCGAGATCGTGATCGATTATATCGTGCCTTTGATGGTGTAGATTATGTTATTCATGCAGCTGCGACAAAAATTGTTCCTATTGCTGAATATAATCCTTTTGAATGTGTTAAAACAAATGTACTTGGTGCAATGAACGTTATTGATGCTGCAATCGACAAAAAAGTAAAGGGTGTCGTTGCGCTTTCTACGGACAAAGCAAGCGGTCCCATCAATTTGTACGGAGCAACGAAGCTAACTTCTGATAAAATGTTCGTTGCTGCAAATTCATATTCTGGTGAGCATGGAACGAGTTTTTCTGTTGTTCGCTATGGTAATGTAATGGGCTCAAGGGGGTCCGTGATCCCATTCTTTAATTCGATTAAAGATCAGGGAGTGTTTCCAATCACCGATCGCCGAATGACACGGTTTATGATATCTCTGGAGCAGGGTGTTGCATTGGTTTGGCATGCCTTTAAAGATATGGTTGGTGGTGAGATATACGTCAAAAAAATACCATCAATGTCCATTGTCAATCTGGCAGAAGCAATTGGACCAAATAATAAATTGGAAATTATAGGTATGCGCCCAGGGGAAAAATTACATGAACAAATGATTGGTACTCAGGATGCACCATTCACGTATGAATATGAAAACTATTATAAGATATTGCCAAACATAAATGGATGGGCAGAGTCTGAAGAACGAATAAAAGATGGTGTAAAAGTCGAAGAAAACTTTACATATTCAAGCGATAACAATCATGATTGGATGGAAACTGGTGATCTAGTGTCGTGGATAAAAAATAATCAAGCTCAAATTGGAAAGATATAAAATGACCATTTTTAATAATGAACAAGAGAGATTTTGGGCTGGGAAATTTGGTGATGAATATATAAGTCGTAATAAAAGCGATTTATTGAGTGCTTCTAATTTAAACTTTTTCTCTAAAATATTAAATCGTACAAGGGACGTAGTTAGTATAGCTGAATATGGCTGTAATATTGGTATGAATCTTCAATCATTAAGGGCTCTTAGCCCAAATACTGAATTGCATGGATATGAAATAAATAAATCTGCAATAACTTTCTTGGAGGAAGCTCAATCTGATGTTATTATACATAATAAGTCAATTTTAGAAAGAATTGATTTGGAGGTAGACCTTACTTTCACAAAAGGAGTCCTAATACACATTCATCCAGACTACTTACCAATTGTTTATGACAACCTTTACCGTAATGCACGACGATACATATTGGTTGCAGAGTATTACGATCCCAAGCCCGTGTCTTTGACCTATAGGGGACATGTTAACAAGATGTTTAAGCGTGACTTCGCTGGCGAGCTCTTAGACAATTACCAAAATTTAAGATTATTAGACTATGGTTTTAGCTACCACCGTGACCCAACCTTCTCGCAGGATGACATTAGTTGGTTCTTGTTGGAAAAAGTGTAACTTAAAATGGGCTCAGAATTTATTCCTTACGGACGCCATGATATTCAAGAGAGTGATATTGATGCCGTCATACACACACTACAATCAGATTTCTTAACACAGGGACCTGCTGTTCCAAAATTTGAACAAGCCGTGCTTGATTTTTGTGGTGCGTATCACGCTGTTGCAGTCAATAGTGCGACGTCGGCTTTGCACGTTGCATTAATGGCTTTGAGAGTGGGGTCCAATGATATTGTTTGGACATCTCCAAATACATTTGTTGCATCTGCGAATGCAGCATTATATTGTGGAGCGCAGGTCGATTTTGTTGATATTGATCCTGATACCTATAACATGTCTGTCCATGCTCTGCAAAAAAAATTGGAACATGCAGAACGGTTGGGGAAGTTACCAAAGGTGGTTATTCCGGTTCATCTAGCAGGCCAGCCTTGCGAAATGCAGGCGATAAATGAATTGGCGCAAAGTTTTGGATTTAAAGTGCTTGAGGATGCGTCACACGCAATTGGGGGATGCTATCGAGACGGACCTATCGGAAATTGTGTTTATAGTGATATTACAGTTTTTAGCTTTCATCCTGTTAAAATTGTGACAACTGCTGAAGGCGGTATGGCGGTTTCTAACGATTCAGACTTAGCTGAAAGAATGCGTCTCTTTCGCAGTCATGGGATCACTCGTGACCCATCTATGATGACACACTCTCCGCATGGACCATGGTATTATCAGCAAGTTGTCTTGGGCTATAATTATCGCATGACGGACTTGCAGGCTGCGTTAGGAATTAGCCAAATGCAGCGATTAGAAGAATATATAGTTCGCCGCCGCTCAATTGCAGATCGCTACTCTCGTGAGCTGTCAGATTTGCCACTTTCATTACCTAAACAAATAGAATTTTCGTATTCCGCTTATCATTTATATGTTGTCAGGCTGGATTTAGCCGCAATTTCCCCTTTAAGCCATGCTGAGGTATTTCAAGCTCTCTGGGATCGCGGAATTTTTGTCAATTTGCACTATATACCAGTTCACACTCAACCATATTATGAAAATATGGGATTTGCATGGGGTGATTTCCCAAATGCAGAAGCTTATTACCAGTCTGCAATTTCTATCCCAATGTTCCCCACATTGACTTGTGAGTCACAAACTAAGGTCATTTCTTCTCTGCATGAGATTTTAGCATAATGAAGCTTGCCGTTATACCTGCGCGCGGAGGATCAAAACGTATTCCGCGCAAGAATATTAAATTGTTTGGTGGCAAACCAATGATTGCTTGGTCCATTGAGGCAGCAGAAGAAAGTGGCGTATTTGATCGTATTATAGTTAGTACAGATAACGCTGAAATTGCTTCTATTGCGCGAGAATATGGGGCTGAAGTTCCGTTCATGCGCCCAGATGAATTATCAGATGATCACACAGGCACCAGCCCCGTGATAGCGCATGCTATTCATTGGTACGTTGAACATGGTTTTGACCCACAACATGTATGCTGCATTTATGCGACTGCCCCATTTATTCAAAGTACAGATATCCAACAAGGACTCGAGATTATAGAAAAAGGGAATGTTGATTTTGCATTTTCGGCGACTTCATTTCCATTTCCTATTCAAAGGGCTATCAAATTATGTCCCGATGGGAGTATCAAGATGTTTGACCCCTCAAAATTCAACCAGCGATCCCAAGATTTAGAAGAAGCATACCACGATGCAGGTCAATTTTATTGGGGTACAAATTTATCTTGGACGTCTGGACAACCTATTTTTGAACTAAAGTCTTTTCCTGTTTATTTGCCTCGATACCGTGTACAGGACATTGATACGTTTGAAGACTGGAAATTCGCTGAGCTCCTATTTGAAACTATGAAAAATTAAGCAAGATGATCAAATGCTGTATTTAAAAAACCAAAAATTTACCTTTTAAAATAATGCTAGTCGCCTTTCGCACAGATGCTTCAGTTGAGCAAGGAACAGGACACTTAATGAGGTGTCTCGTTTTAGCAAATGAATTTCGCGATCGTGGACATAATTGTGTATTTATTACTCAACCATTTTTGCCACCATTGATATCTCAAATACGAAATGAGGGACATAAAGTAATTTTAATAAATCCAGAACTTAAGCAATCTTTGGGACGCCAACATAAGAAACAATATTTAAATTGGTTGGGTAGGAGTTTAGACAATGATGCTATAGAAACCTATTCGAAAATTGTATCACTACCTACTGATGTTCTGATAGTTGATCATTATGCAATCGATTACGAATGGATGAAATATTTTGCAGAACTTGATGTTCGGAAAGTGGTAATAGATGATTTGGCAAACCGAAGTCATTTATGTGATATGCTAATCGACCAAAACTATGGACGATCAACAAAAGATTATGAATACCTCGTTCCAAGAGAAGCAACGATCATGGCTGGCAGTAAGTATGCCTTTATTAAAGATGATTTTTGCAAAATACGAAGCAATGCCTTGTATGAGCGTCCTTTGCGGAACGCCCATAGAATAAACATTTGTATGGGGGGAATGGATAAAGATAATTCAACTCAAGACGTTCTTGGGGTTATTAAAAATATACAATGTTTAAAGAGTTGGAATATTGATATTATTTTGCGATCTTCGTCACCACATGTGCGAAGGGTTGAAGCGTTTGCTGCAAAAATGCAGCCTCAAACTTCTATTCATCTTGACAGTAAAAATATTGCAGAGCTATTTTCAGTGGCGGACTTAGCTATTGGTGCAGGCGGTGTAACACTTTGGGAAAGATGTTGTGTTGGTTTGCCATCGCTTTTGTTGACGATCGCGGACAACCAATTACCTGCGGCACTAGCAATGTCAAATACTGGAGCCATAGAATATGTTGGTGATATTCGCGACCTGAACTGGACTAAGAAACTATCCTCAAAACTGGGAAAGCTCGTAAATGACCCACATACGTTAAATCGAATGTCTCAAGCGGCAAGCGCAATTTGTGACGGATTAGGCTTAAAGAATGTCTGTGATAGGATTGAGTGTCTTTAAGTGCAAGAATTTTAGAAACATGGAGCTTTGAATTTGAAATATATTTATGCCTCGCATCGTAAGTGGGCGATTGACGCTTTTTTACGTTATAGAGATGAATTGCCAGGAAATTGGATCATGGTAACTACCCCTGAAGATTTAAATGTTGCACTAACTAATTATCAACCAGAATATATATTTTTCCCACATTGGTCACATATTGTACCAACTAGTATCACAGAAGGATACAATTGCGTGTGTTTTCATATGACAGACCTTCCGTTTGGTAGGGGTGGCAGTCCATTGCAAAACTTGATCGTTAGGGGAGTTAAAAGAACAAAATTAACAGCTTTAAAAATGGTAGAACAACTTGATGCTGGGCCAATTTACCTAAAAGATGACCTCGATCTTAATGGAAGCGCGCTGGAAATATTTGAGAGAATGTCGGCTTTAGCAATTGAGCAAATCAAGTTCATAATCGAACATAGACCAACTCCGACTCCTCAAAAAGTTATGGATGCTGAAATTTTTGCACGCAGATCCCAATATGATAGCAAGATAAATGGTATTAAAAACCTTAATTATTTATATGATCATATACGAATGTTAGATGCTCCTGGATATCCAAAAGCATACATTGATATGAATGGCTTTATTTTTGAATTTGAGGATGCTTATCTTGACTCAGATACCACGAAGTTGCAAGCATTTGTTAAAATCAAGAAAGCCAAAAATTGACCCATACACGATTGTTCAACGAAGTGACTTTAGTTTGTGAAGCCAATAGTTGGATATTACCATATGTCGAGATTTTGAATTCAAAACTGAAGGAAAAAGGTGTCAAAAGCTGCGTAATTGCGGACTATTCTAAAATACAATCTGGTGAAGCAGTGTTTTTTTTAGGTTGTACTACTATTTGTCCTGATAAATTTTTGGTACGCAACCCTTTTAATTTTATAGTTCATGAAAGTGCTCTTCCGAAGGGTCGCGGCTTTGCGCCAGTGAGTTGGTCTATACTTGATGGTCATGATAAGTTAGTGATCTCTTTGATTGAAGCTTTAACCCAAGTTGATTGTGGAAAAATATATAGTCAATACACTGTGCCGTTAAGAGGGAATGAACTATGCGCAGAGCTTCGGGAAATTCAGGGATTAAATACTATAAGAATTTGCCTAGATTTTGTTCTTAATGGGTCTCTGGAAAGAGGAATAGAACAACAAGGGTCTCCAACTTACTACAGGCGACGTACACCCGCCGATAGCGAACTCGATGTCCATAAATCGATCGCTGAACAATTCAATTTGTTAAGAATTGTTGATAATAACAGGTATCCTGCATTTATCATTTATAAAGGCAGGAAATATTACTTAAGGATCGAAGATGTGGGAAGCTTTTACAATGAATGATTATGTAACAAATTCAAATATCTTAGTGGTTGTAGCACACTCTGATGACGAGGTTTTGGGTTGTGGTGGAACTTTAATGAGGCATATGTTGAATGGTGACAAAGTACATATCATTTTTCTAACTAATGGTGTGGGAGCAAGGGGTTCTAACGATGGTGCAGATGCACGAAGATTAGCTTGTGAAAAGGTTATGCAGATTCTTGGCGTGGCATCATTCCAACAGTTAGACTTTCCTGATAACCAGCTCGATACCATACCTTTACTCGAAATTGTCCAAAAAGTTGAGGAAGCAGTCACGCGAGTTAAGCCAGATATCATTTATACTCACTATGCAGAAGATTTGAATGTGGATCATCGTATTTGTAGTGCAGCGGTATCAACGGCTTGTAGGCCGCTTCCGGCCAGCAACCATTGTCAAATTTATGGAATCGAGGTTAACTCTTCGACCGAATGGTCGCCGTCCAATGTGTTCAAACCGTCGCATCACGTAAATATTGATGGATTTGTAAACCATAAGTTAAAATTAATGAATATGTACGAAAATGAAGTAAGAAATTTTCCTCATCCTAGATCGTGTGAAGCTATAGAAGCATTAGCAAAGTGGCGTGGTGCTACAGCAGGTTTTCGTGCTGCTGAAGCGTTTACTGTAATGCAATCCAGATGGCGATAATTTTAGAAATATTTATGAGAGCTAAAAAATGAACAGAGTTATTAATATTGATGGCCGCTCAATCGGCCCAGGCCATAAGCCTTATGTTATTTGCGAATTATCAGGCAATCATAATGGCTCACTGGACAGAGCATTGGCTCTAATTGACGCCGCGGTAAAGACTGGATGTGACGCTATTAAAATACAGAGTTACACACCTGATACAATGACAATTGATTGTGAAAATGTGGACTTCCAAATCAAATCAGGTACTTGGAGTGGGTATAATTTATATCAGCTTTATCAAGAAGCTCACACACCATTTGATTGGCATGAAGCTCTATTTCAAAAGGCCAAACAACACGGTGTGACAATTTTTTCAACACCTTTTGATGAAACAGCTGCAGACATGCTTGATGAACTTGGTGCGCCAGCCTTTAAGATTGCATCATTTGAAATCGTTGATTTAGAACTTATTGCTCACGTCGCGGCAAAAGGTAAACCAATGATAATTTCGACTGGAATGGCTAATTTGTCAGAGATAGAAGCCGCCGTGAATGTTGCAAATCATGCTGGTTGCCACGATATTATTTTACTGCATTGTATCAGTTCGTATCCTGCACCTAACGATCAGTCTAATCTTTTAACATTAGTACATTTGGCAGATGCATTTGATGTTGTTGGAGGGCTATCTGATCATACCCATGGGACAGCGACTTCAGTCGCAGCTGTAGCATTGGGTGCAAATGTGATTGAAAAACATTTTACTTTATCCCGTTCTGATGGGGGCCCAGATGCAGATTTTAGCCTCGAGCCAGAAGAGTTTACTAAACTTTGTGATGACTGTGCATCTGCTTGGATTTCTTTAGGGCGCATAAATTATCAAAGGCAAGACGCAGAAAAAAATAACATGGTATTCCGTCGATCAATTTATATAATAAGAGATGTTAAGAAAGGCGAAATTCTTTCAAGAGATAATATTAAGGTTATCCGACCTGGATATGGACTTCCTCCTGTCAAATTGAAGACATGCTTAGGTAAGACTGCTACTAAGGATATTCCGCGAGGAAGTGCGCTTACTTTAGATTTATTCAGATAAATTATCTATCTGATGTTATTAGGTTTTCTATAGAAGTTATGTATGCAAAATAGTAAACAAATATTTCAATTTATATATGTTAGATGATGCTAGTTCATATAATTTAGTTGCCAAATTTCCTAATGATGATATTTATTGTTGATTGTTATAGAAAAATCAAAATGTCAGTTGTAATTCTAGATTATGGATTAGGTAATTTAAGGTCTTTGTCATGGGTTTTAGACAGAATTGGATGTATCCACTCTGTCAGCTCTGACAAGGCGATAATTGAAAAATCTCAAAAACTAATAATCCCTGGTGTTGGATCATTTGGGAAAGCAATAAAAAACCTTGATAATTTGGACTTGATAGACTTCTTAAGAGCTTATGCCGGCAACCCTTGTAATAATTTGCTTGGTATTTGTTTAGGTATGCAACTGCTATTTGAGGGTAGTGAAGAAGCGCCAGATGTAGCAGGTTTGTCTATTTTGAAAGGTTGTTATGAAAAGCTAGATAATCAAACATCTCATGTTCCACATATGGGTTGGAATAACTTAGAGCGACGAGAGCGGGATAGTGATTTCACTTATTTAACTAATATAAAAATAGACTCTGATTTTTACTTTGTGCATAGCTACGGGCTTTTAAATACGAAAACTAAAAAACATTTGAAATCTTTGCGAGGGAACCAACATTTTGTCTCGTACATTGAACACCAAAATTTGACATGTACCCAGTTTCACCCTGAAAAAAGTCACTTTTCAGGCCATATGCTTCTTAAAAATTGGATTAATTCTTAAATGTTAAAAAAACGAATAATTCCAGTTATTCAATTGATGGATAATTCTGTTGTAAAAACAGTTCAATTTGAAAATCCTCGTCAGGTCGGTGATCCAACTGCAACTGTAAGAGTTTTTAGTGCGAGAGCAGTAGACGAGTTAGTTCTTATTGATATTGGTGCATCTAAAAAATCACAATTACCTAATTTTGATTTTATTAGTGCTACTGCAAAAAATTGCTTTATGCCGCTAACAATCGGTGGCGGTATAAGTACATTTAATCATGCAGCCAGAATTTTCGACGCGGGTGCAGATAAGTTACTTATAGGTTCGTTGCTACACGAAGCACCGGGTCATGTGGAGAAAGTTGCTTCAAATTATGGTAGCCAAGCAATTGTGGCATCTTTAGACTGTAGATATATAGATGGTGAATATGTTACATTTTCTTGTTCTGGAAGTCGCCCGTCAATAAAGCTCGTTGAAATGATTAATAGAGCACACGACATTGGGGTAGGGGAAATCTGCATAACAAATATAGAACATGAGGGAATAATGAAAGGTTATTCGGTTCATCTGCTCAACGAAGTTCTGAGTCTAACAAGTTTGCCAGTTGTTATCAACGGTGGAGCTTGTAGTCATAATGACTTTTTTGAAGTTCTAAACAATGGCGCTAGTGCGGCCGCTGCTTCGAGTGTATTTTTCTGGCAGGGTTATACAAATAATGAAATTAAAAAATCACTCACACTCCAGAAAATACCTGTTACTAACTAAATGGCTTTAAAAATATGAATTACTGTAAGAAATGCTTATTCCCAGAAACTAAACCAGATCTTTATTTTGACGATAATGGTATTTGTGATTCTTGTCACTCTGCGGATAGAAAGCACGGCATATTGAATGCTATAGATTGGGATCAAAAAGCCAAACAATTTGAGGAGCTTGTAGAAAATGCAAAGCAGATAAAAAAAGGATCATACGATTGTATAGTGCCAGTAAGTGGTGGAAAGGATAGTACTTATCAGGTTCTACAGGCAAAGAATAAACATGGAATGAAAGTGCTAGCTGTTACTTTTGATCAGTTTGACCAAACGGACATCGGTAAATATGACATAAAAATACTCCAAGAAATAGGAGTTGATCACGTTCATTTCACGTTATCACCAATTGTAGTTAAAAGTTTAGTCAAAAAAGGTTTTGAATTGGTTGGAGATCCTTATTGGGTAAACCATGTAGGAATGTTCACTGTTCCATACATAATGGCTGTAAATTTTCAAGTACCATTGGTTATATTTGGCGAAAATCCGCAGTTAGAATATGGCGGACCTGAAGCCAGTAAAGATTCCTTTATTATGGACAAAAGGTGGAGGCAAGAGTTTGGTGGAATGCGTGGATTGCGCGAGTCCGACATGATTGATACGGAAATAAGTGAAGCAGATCTATCAGCTTTAAAATTCCCAAGTGACGAACAAATGACTGACGCAAGAGTAACAGGTGTTTTTTATGGTAGTTTTTACAAGTGGGATATAGGCAATCAATTACCTTTAGTTGAAAAAGTCGGTTGGAAGCGCCTCCCAGAGCCCCCCAAAGGTTCGTGGGTTGATTATGAAAACTGTGATATGCGTTATATCGACATTAGAGAAAGAATTAAATTCCTAAAGTTTGGTTATGGCAGGGCAACTGACCAAATTAATATCGAAATTAGAAACGGCCGAATATCAAGAGAACAAGGGTTGATTGTCGCCAAAGAAATTGATGGTGAAGTATCAAGAAAAAATGAAGACGACTTTTGTAATTTCATTGGCATTTCAAGAGAAGAGTACCTCACTAATATTGATAGTTTTGTAAACAGAAATATCTTTAATATTACTAGAAAAGGTGAATACAAATTAAAAGAAAATAGAGTTTAGGTATTATAGATACTTCATTTGTGGGTAGTGTAGACATTGGAATAATAGAGCTACTCATTAAAATTTTAGAAATTGAAATATATTTACAAATAAATAAGCGTTGATGGCACCTAATAAGCTTTGACGTTAAAGTTCTTGTAAATTTAGATTTAAAAAGTCAAGGGTAGAAAGTAAATGGCCAAGAAAACAGAATTAATTATAAGTTTTGTACATGGATATCAAAATGAAAACTTAGATATACAGAGAAGGCAAGTTCCAGCTCTAATTAGAATGAATGCTGATGACAAAGAAATAATAGAGATTATAAATCTGGAATTTCCACGAACACCCAAAGACTTTTTAGAATTTTCGAATAAGATTCTAGGCGAAAACCCATTGCCTGGCCAAGTTTTAGAATTCAAAAAGCTTCCTAGGTTTGGCATAATGGGTCTTACTTTTGATGAAAATCATATATACGCTGCCAGTTGGAATGGAATATATAAGCTTAATAAAAAAGACTATAGGGTTGAGGGTTTAATTTCTCATAGGTTGATAAGTGATTCTCACGGAATAGATGTTAAAGATAATAAAATATATTCAATCCTTCCATCTTTAGATCTAGTAGTAATAAGCGATAAAGTATCTGGAGAAATTTTGGATTTTTTTTCCATTGATAGGGAGTTGAATGTAATAAGAGATGACGAAGTACTTGCATATGATTGGAGGTTCATCAGTAAGCAAGAAAGGGGCGCCGTTGGTAATTGGCATTTTAACCATATTAGGGTTTCCAATGATAAAATTTATCTCACAAGTAGATTGGCCTCATCCGTCATTGAGATAGACCAATATAGGACAAAAGCAACGATCAGAACAGTCTGCTGGGATACGCCAGTTATGTTACATGATGGTAGGCTTTTAGGTGACGACGAGCTTGTCTTTACAAGCGTGGATGGAAAAATTCTAATAGCTAACGATGCGAAAAAAAAGAAAAGTGAAATGCATGGTATAGAAGATACAGCATTTCACTTGCTCATGAAAAGAGATATGGTAAACACCTCTATACGGATAGGAGATATACTAGGGAAAGAAATAAATTGGTGTAGGGGCATAGAGGAATACAACGGAAAATATATAACCACAACAGATGGTAGATATGATCAGGAATATCCGTATTTCAATATTGCATTTGTACAAAAAGATGGCTCTCATGTAGATCTCGTACAAGTTCCATACACTCTTTTAGAATTTCCTGAGCAAATTAGGTATATGACTGGTTTTTCTGTACTGGCACTAAATTAAAATTTGAAGAATTTAAGAAAAGTTTAGATATCACCTTCTGGAGCATATTAATTATAATTGATTAATAATTTCAATTTGATACTGTATTTCTTTGATAATAATAGATATGTTATAAAAATGGAAAATGCTCAACATTCATATGGAAATCAGTTATTTTGGATCAATAAGCGAATATTTGACATTATTTTGAGCCTGTTGCTGCTTCCTTTACTTTTTATGATTTCAATGATTCTATTAGTTTTTAATTTATTTTTTAATCCAGGTAGGTTGTTCTTTATTCAGAAACGTATGGGTAAGAATTGTGAATTTTTTTTTGTAATTAAATTTCGTACTATGACTAATGTTAAAGAAATTAGTAGAAAATATGATGATCCAATTGAAACAAATAGAATTACACCCTTAGGTAAAGTTTTACGTAAAATGCGTATTGATGAATTACCTCAAATTCTGAATGTTTTAAAGGGTGATAT